>ENA-UBIJ01000301-UBIJ01000301.1-human-gut-metagenome-genome-assembly--contig:-NODE-301-length-25760-cov-5.144836_pt1 | contig 25760 bp, 22 predicted proteins | sample MGYA00244944_ERZ654876 | MGnify/ENA primary metagenome ERZ654876 (study PRJEB26926, sample SAMN06164748) | human gut metagenome | biome: ENVO:00009003; feature: ENVO:2100002; material: ENVO:00002003...
TCGTCGGCAGCGTCAGATGTGTATAAGAGACAGGAGTAGGTGCCGCCGCTCTCGGTGTCGAGACCGATGACAAATTTCCACTCAGGGCGGCTGTTGCCTATGCCTCCGGGCGCGATGCCGGAGGCCGAGACCACCGCGGACGCCGCCGCGTTGAGCGCAAAATACGCCGCGAACACCGCCGTGAGCGGCAAAATGAGCCGCCGCAAGCTCACGCGCCGCGCGATGAGCAGCACTGCCGCCGTCACAACGGCGGAGGCCAGGGCGAGCACCGACTCCGGGCGCATCAGCCCGGCCAGAGAGAGGCTCAGCCCCGCCGCCGCGCCATAGAGCGCCCGGCTCACGGGCGTGCCGCCCTCCGCAAACGGCCCTCGCTCCACGATGATCCACATTCCGAGCAGGCAGAAGAAGAGCGAGATGTGCTGGTTCGTGAGCACTCCGGCCAGGATGAGCGCGCCGGGGTACACGGAGTAGAGCAGCCCCGCGGCAAAGCCCGCGCGCGGCCCGGCGAATTTGCGCGCGAGCAGGTATACGAGCCCTGACGCCCCCACCGTCCACAGCAGGTTCAGCACCCGGAGCGCCGCGATGCCCCCGCCGAGCCGGATGACCAGCGCCTCATAGAGCACGAAGGGCACCTGATAGCCCCAGTGAAGGAAGTATTCGCCCGAGAGCGCCGAGGCGTCCCCGCCCGCGAGTGCCGCGGCGGAGTCATAGAGCAGCGCAAAGTCGCTGACCTGCTCCGCATCCGACAGCAGGGCGAAGGGCGCGCGCACAAAAAGCGCCGCGAGCACGACCAGCGCGGGCAGGGCCCGCTCCGGCAGCCGCCGCGCCGCGAGATAGGCCGAAAATGCGGCGAGGGCGAAGACGGCGAGACTGAGCGCGAGCCCCAGCGCGCTCTTTGCGCTGACGCCGTGGAGCGCGGATACCGACGCCGCGAGCATGCACAGCGCAAATGCCGCCGTGCACAGCGCGATGAACCGGCCCGGCAGCTCCCGGAGCGTGTCCTCTTTCTTCATCTCCCCGCCTCCTTTCGCTGAGCTCTGGTGATTATACTACCCCGTCCGCGCGGGCACAAGTCCGCTTGACATAATGCTTATACCGGGTGTAAAATAATTCGATAATATTGTGGGGTATGGGGAACCCCTTGATATTAAATTTTCCACGGGACCGGTTTTCGTCCCGTCTTTATTACCGGAATACTTGAGAAAGGGAGGCGCATACAGAAACCATGGAATGGATAATAGCCGGCGTTGCCTGCATAGTTACGCTGGTCATCGGCTTTTTCCTTGGCATCAGCTACCGCAAAAAGGTAGCGGAGCGTGAGATCTCGAGCGCCGAGGAGGAGGCCAAGAGGATAATAAACGAGTCCATCAAGGCCGCCGAGTCGAAAAAGCGCGAGGCGCTGGTCGAGGCGCGCGAGGAGATCCACAAAAACCGCAACGAATACGAGCGCGAGGTCAAGGAGCGGCGCGCGGAACTCTCCAAGCAGGAGCGCAGGCTCCAGCAGAAGGAGGAGACGCTCGACCGCAAGAACGACACGCTTGAGAAAAAGACCGAGGCCCTGAACCAGAAGATCGCCCAGGCCGAGGCGCAGCAGGAGGAGATCAAGCTCGTCAAGAAGAGCCAGCTCGAGATGCTCGAGAAGATCTCCGGCTACACCGTGGACGAGGCGAAGGCCTACCTCATCTCCAACGTAGAGTCCGAGGTCACCCATGAGATGGCCGCCAAGGTCCGCGAGGTCGAGGCCCAGTACAAGGAAGAGGCAGAAGAAAAGGCCAGAGAGATCATTGCCACCGCCATCCAGCGCTGTGCGGCCGATCACGCAAGCGAGATAACCGTCTCCGTCGTACCACTCCCCAACGACGAGATGAAGGGCCGCATAATAGGACGAGAGGGACGCAACATTCGTTCCATCGAAACGCTCACCGGCTGTGACCTCATAATAGACGACACGCCGGAGGCGATAACGCTCTCGAGCTTCGACCCCGTGCGGCGTGAGGTCGCGAGGATCGCGCTTGAGAAGCTCATTCAGGACGGCCGCATCCACCCGGCGCGCATCGAGGAGATGGTCGCCAAGGCCCAGCGCGAGGTCAACGCCACGATAAAGGCGGAGGGCGAGCGCGCGGCCTTCGAGACGAACATCCACGGTCTGAACCCGGAGATCATCAAGCTCCTGGGCCGGATGAAGTACCGCACGAGCTACGGCCAGAACGTGCTCAACCACTCCATCGAGGTCGCGCACATCGCGGGCCTGCTGGCGGCGGAGCTGGGCGTGGACGTCGCCACGGCGAAGCGCGCGGGCCTGCTGCACGACCTGGGCAAGAGCATCGACCACGAGGTCGAGGGCAGCCACGTGACCATCGGCGTGGACATCGCGAGGAAGTACAAGGAATCCCCCGAGGTCCTGCACGCCATCGAGGCTCACCACGGCGACGTGGAGCCGCACACCGTCATCGCCTGCCTGGTGCAGGCGGCGGACGCCATCTCGGCCTCCAGGCCGGGCGCGCGGCGCGAGAACATCGAAAACTACGTCAAGCGTCTTGAAAAGCTCGAGGAGGTCTCGAGGAGCTTCCCGGGCATCGCGGGCTGCTACGCCATACAGGCGGGCCGCGAGATCCGAGTCATGGTCAAGCCCGAGGAGGTCTCCGAGGACCAGATGGTCCTGCTGGCGCGCGACATCGCCAAGAAGATCGAAAACGAGCTCACCTACCCCGGCCAGATCAAGGTCCACGTCCTGCGCGAGACCAAGGCCATCGAATACGCCAAATGAAAAAAGAGCGCGGCGTCCGCGGACGCCGCGCTCTTTCCATATTCTCAAGTGTGCCGCCTCACATCAGACCTCGTTGCCGTCGGGGTCGAGGGTGACGACGCGGACGGGGATATCGAGCGGGGTGGCGGCGAGCCTTACGGCGCGCTCCATGCCGCCGCAGCAGGGCACGGTCATGCGCGTGAGCGTGATGGACTTGATGCCCTTGCCGGTGAAGAGCTGGCTCAGCTTCGCCGCGTAGTCCACGGCGTCCAGCTTCGGGCAGCCCACCAGCAGTACCCGGCCGTCCGCGTACCGCGCGTGGAAGTCCCGGCAGGCGTAGCCCGTGCAGTCCGCCGCCACCAGCACGTCCGCCCCCTCCAGGAACGCCGCGTTCCCGGGCACCAGGCGTATCTGCACCGGCCACTGCGTCGCGCCCTTCACCGTCGAGCACGAGACCGGCTCCTTCGCCGGGGCGCTGCCCTTGAGCGAGCTCATGGCCTTCAGCGCCGCCATGCGCGCCTTCACAGCCGCCTCGTCATACGCCTCCGCCTCGCGCTCGATTATCTCGATGGCCCCGGCCGGGCACTCCGGCAGGCAGTCGCCCATGCCGTCGCAATAGTCGTCGCGGATGAGGCGAGCCTTGCCGTTCACCATCGCGATCGCGCCCTCGTGGCAGGCCGCGGCGCACAGCCCGCAGCCCGTGCACTTGTCCTCGTGGATATGTACTATCTTGCGTATCATGTGTTCACTGTCCCTTTCTATGTTTCACAGTTCGCCCGCGGCGTACATTATCGCGCCAACGGCTATGACCGGCGCCGTCTCGCAGCGGAGTATGCGCTCCCCCATCGAGCATAGGGTCATGCCGCAGACCTTGGCCATCTTCGCCTCGGCCTCGGTGAAGCCGCCCTCCGGCCCGGTCACCACGGAGGCGGTCTTAAACGCGCCCGCGGACTCTATCGCGGTCTTCATGGGGACCCGGTCGTCCCCCGTCTCGTACATGAAGAGCTTCGCCTCCGCCTGTATGGCGCGGTTGAGCATCTCGACGTAGTTGTTCTCAAACTCCACGGCGGGTATCTTCCCCCGGCCGGACTGCTGGGCCGCCGCCTCGGCGATGCGGGCAAAGCGCTCCAGCTTTTTGGCCATGCTCCGCCCGTCCGGGCGCGCGACGCAGCGCTCGCAGTTGAAGAAAACGATGCGCGACGCCCCGGCCTCTATGCACTTCTGCACCAGGAAGTCCGCCCGCTCGCCCTTCGGCAGCCCGGCGAACACCGTGACCTCCACGCCCGGCTCGCCCTTGCAGGGCACGACCTCGATCACCTCGGCCTCGGCCTCCTCGGGCCCGGAGCTCACCAGGCGGCAGCGGTAGTCCGTGCCCCGCCCGTCGCAGATCACGACGTCCTCGCCCGGGCGCATCCTGAGCACCCGGATGTGCTCCGCGTCCTGACCGCGTATTATGGCGCGCCCGCCCTCTATGTTGGTGCCGGCCATGAAGAACCTTGCCATTTCCATACCTCCTGAAAGGCCCTGTTTTTCTGATTATCTCACATCCGGCACACCTTTTCAAGCACGGCATAATATGTAGCAGGAACACAAGTGGAGGTATTGCACACATGGACAAGAACACAGCTGCGGCCCTTGAAAACTTCGGCGAGGTCTGGGAGCGCGTGTGCGGCAAAGGCGCGGAGAGCGGCGGCACCGGAGGCGACGCCCTCGTTACGCTGCGGGAATTCATAGCCGACGAGGCCTGCGCCGCGGCCTTTTACGCGGCCTGCGCCCAGCGCGGCGGGCGCTTTGCCGCCCGGCTGCGGGAGCTCGAGCGCGACGAGCGCGCCCATCTGCGCACGCTCCAGGGCGAATATTTCCTGCTCACGGGCGAAAAATGCCTGCCGCCCGGCTCCTGCCCCCTGCCCCGCGGCGGACTGCGCGCGCTGCGCTCCGCCTATCTCGACGAGCTCGCCGCCGCCGAGGGCTACCGCCGCGCCGCCGAGGCCCCTGAAAACGCCGACCTGGCCGCGATTTACCTCCGGCACGCCTCCGACGAGGAGCGCCACGCCGGTATTTTGAAAGAACTTATCCTCTGCGCGCTGTAAAAAGCAACTTTCTCTTGACTTTACTGAAAATTTCGTTTATTATATGTGGGCGTCAACTGAATAGTATCGGTTCGAGCAGCGCGTGGAGATGTCGCGTAGTTGGTCGAGCGCGCACGATTGGAAATCGTGTAAGGGTCAAAAGCCCTTCGAGAGTTCGAATCTCTCCATCTCCGCCACGTCGGAGCAAAGTCCGCTTTGCTCCGGCGCTTTTTTATGCTTGGGCACAAAAAAACGCCATCCGCCCGCTCCCTTGCTCCTCCTCTCCAACCCGGACCCGCTTTGCTGGGCTCCGGCTTGGTCTTTTGCGATGGCTTGAGCAAAGTCCGCTTTGCTCCGGCGCTTTTTTATGCTTGCGCACGAAAGGCGCCCGGCTTGACAGGGCTGTGCTGCTGTGGTATTTTCCATATGTAACGAGTGGCGTAACTGCGCAAAGCCGGTTATCCCGCTCGTTTTCATCTACATGAACGGAGGGCACCAAAATGGAAGAAATATTTCGCCGGGCCAGCATACGCCGCTTTCAGGACAGGCCCGTGGAGAGGGAAAAAGCCGAGCTCCTGTTTCGCGCGGCCATGGCGGCGCCCTCTGCCGCCAACCAGCGGCCCTGGGAGTTTTACGCCGTCACGCGCCGGGACACGCTGGAGGCGCTGAGCCGCTGCTGCCGCTACTCGAGCTATCTCGCCGCGGCTCCCCTTGGCATAGTGGTCTGCTATCGCAGGAACTGCCGCTCCCTCCCCCACGCGCCCATCGACTGCTCCGCCGCCGTGGAAAACCTGCTGCTCGAAGCGGTATCCCTGGACCTTGGCGCAGTCTGGCTCGGCGTGGCGCCCGTCGAGGAGCAGATGGAGGCCGTCCGGCGCGTCCTGTCCCTGCCCGAGGAGCTTGAGGCCTTTGCCTTCGTAGCCTGCGGCTACCCGGCGGAGGACCGGCCGCGGCCCGACCGCTATGAGCCGGAGCGCGTGCACTGGGTCGACTGAGCGGCCTATCTGTTGAGCAGCCAGAACCCGGCGTTGAGATAGGCGGCGAAGGCAAGCCAGACGAGGTAAGGTGCCTGCAGCCGCGCGGCGGGCGGGCTCACCTTGTCGAAGGCGGCGGTCATCATCACGGCGAGCACGAAGAGCACCACGAGCACGACCAGCGCCGCAAGGTACTCCCCCGCGAGGAAAAACACCAGCGTCCAGGAGAAGTTCACGGCCAGTTGCAGCCACCAGAGCCGCTCCGCCCGACGTCTGCCCGCCCCGCCGCGGGAGCGCACCTCCGCCATGCCCACGCCCATGAGGATGTACAGCGCCGTCCACACTATCGGGAACAGCAGCGCCGGCGGGGTCAGCGGCGGCTTTTCCAGCAGCGGGAACACCTCCTTCACGCTCTGCCGCGTGAGGAGCCCCGCCAGCGCGCCCACGGCCACGGCCATGACGGGGTAGATGATGTAATCGCGTTTTTTCATAGAAGTCCTCCCTCCGGACCCGCGGGCCCTGCTATATGTTATTTCCCATTTGTCCCCCGCGATTCCTGAAGAGCAAAAAAATGCCGCAGACCGAAGTCTGCGGCATTTCGTTTTGTCGTTATTCGACGGCGTATTCGACGGTCGCGGCGGCGTACCACTTGCCGCTGGCCTTGATGAAGGCGACGGCGCAGCTGCCCGCGAGCTCGTCGTCGTTGTAGAGCAGCACGGTGCAGGTGTAGAGGTTGTCGCCGTAGGGCACGAAGCCCGTGACCTCGACGGAGTCGTAGCTCCCGGCCGCGACGCCGCCGGAGGGCTGCCTCGAGCTGTACTCGGAGGCGAGGCGCGTGCCGAGCGGGGTCCCGCCGTACATGTAGGGCAGGATGTTGTAGTAGTTGGTGTCTATCTTCTCGTCGCGGTTGGCCTCGAAGGCGGCGTAGAGGTTGTAGAAGGTCTCCGCATACTGCTGCTGGGAGGCGGCCAGCTCCTCGTCCGCGGCGGGCTGGAACACATAGACGCCGTCCTGCAGGTAGGGGGCGGAGAGCGCGGTGCCGCTCTCGTCCGCGGCGGTTATCTCCGGGGTCTGGTGCAGTCCGCCGACCTCCCAGGCCTCCATCTCCGGCGCGGTGCCGTAATTCTCAAGGCCCTCGAAGAGGCTGAGCGCCGTGTCCTCGCCGGTCTTCTTGTAATTCTCATCGAGCTCCACGCCGTTGACGCTGACCGTCGCGCCCGTGGGGGCATAGATGGTATAGCTCAGCTCGCCCTCGGGCAGGGCGAACACGGCGCCGTTCTCGTCCGACTTCTCGGCCACCAGCGTATCGCCGTTCGCGGCTGTCGCGGCTATCTCCACGGTGCCGTAGATGTTGGCTATCTCATAGCAGCAGAGCAGGTCCGACGCGTTCTGCTCGAGCTCGGGCAGGTACGAGGTGTCCGGCGCGGCGTCGCTCAGGTAGCTCTCGCTCACGGCGATGCCGTTTACCGTGACGGTCGCGCCCACGGGGGCGGTGATGGTGATGCTCCTCGCCGCGGGGGCGATGAAGTCCGCCAGCAGCTCGACCTTGTTTATGGACATGTACTGCAAGCCGAACCCGGCCTCGCCGCCCGCCTGGGGCGACATGTAGACCCGGCAGAGCTCCACGCCGTTCACGCTCACGAGGTACACCGGCGCGGCGTCAGTATACGCCTCGTCCTTGACGTAGGTCATCGTGCCGTCGCGCAGCAGGCTCAGGCAGAGCTCGTCCTCGAGCTGGCTCTTGGTCTCGAACTCCGAGGGCGTCACGGCAAAGGAGCTGGTTATCGCGGTCTCCCAGTACTGCTCGTCCGCCATCTGCTCGAACTGGGACATGACGTTCTCCGGCCGCGTGAACTCATAGGCCTCGAGGTATTTCCACAGCACGGCCATGACCGCGACGGCGGCCACGACAAGCACGACGGTGTAGAGGATGAGCGCGCGGGCAAAGCCGCTGCGCCTCTTGGGCGGCTCGTCCGGAGCGGCGCGGCGGGAGCGGCGTCCCCCCTGCTCCTCCGGCGGCGGGCCCCACTTTATGTCCGGGGCGGAGCGGCGGGCGCTCTTTTGCGGCGGCTGGGGCTCCGGCCTTGCACTGCGCTCCCGGGCGGGGGCGGCTTTTGCGGCGGGACGGGGCTCGGCGTCGCGGCGCTTGGGCGCGGCGCTCCGCTCGCGCTCGCGCTTCGGCTCCGGCTGCTGCACGCTCTCCGCGGGCCGCGCGCTTCTCGGCTTGCGGACAGGCCGCGGCTCCGGTTCCGGCTCGGCAGGTTCCGGCTCAACGGTTTCGGGTTCCGCGGGCTCTACGGGCGCGGCGGGCTTGGACCGGCTCGCGGCGCGGGGCGAGGGGGCCTCGCCCAGGTCGCGGCGGATGGACTCGAGGAAGCTGTCAAAATCCTCGTCCGCGGAGAGGCCGGTGAAGTCGTATCCCTTGTTCTCTTCGCTCATGTCTTATTCCCCCTCGCCTGAAGTCTCGCCGCCGCCGTCGGCGGACGGCTCTGCGCTCTCTGCCGGGGCCTCGCTCTCAGCGGGCTCTGCGCTCTCCGCCGGAGTCTCGCTCTCAGTCGGCTCTTCGTCCCCGGCGGGCGTCTGCTCCGTCTCGCCTGAGAGGATGGTCTCTATCTCGTCTGCGGGCACGAACAGCTTTGTGACAAAGCCTATGCCGCTGTCTGCGGTGCGCTTTACGAACTCGGCCCTCGCGGCGGGCGACGGGCCCTTGGTGATGATGAACACTGCGGCCAGCGCCGCGATGATGAGCACGGCTAGCGTCACGCCGATGAAAGCGAACACTCTCCCGACCACGGAGCCGTCCTCACGCTGCATCTTATCTTCCCTGCTCATATCTTTTCTCCCTTCTGTGAGAGTTTGCGCCCTATTTGTTGAAGTACAGCAGCCGCGGCTTGCCGCCCTCGCGCAGCTCCACGCAGCTCCAGCAGCCCTGCTCGAACCACAGGCGGTTCACCGCCGAGTTCGGCATCTCCAGCAGCATCATCAAGATCGTGGAGAGCGGCCCGTTATGGGCCACGAGCATGGTGTCCAGCCCCCGGGCGGCCACGCGCTCTATGACGCCCGCGACGCGCTCGCGCAGGCTCTCGAAGCTCTCGCCCCCCGGCGGGATCACGGTGGTCCAGTCGCTGAACATCGCGTTGACTATCTCCGGCTGCTCGCGCAGCATGTCCTCAAGCGGCTGATTCTCCAGCTCGCCCATGTGCTGCTCCATTAGGTCGTCGTCGAGCTCTATGCGGACGTTCCGGCCCGCGAGGACCAGCCGAGCCGTCTCCGCCGCGCGGATGAGCGGGCTGGAGATGCACAGGTCTATCTTCTCGTCCCGGAGCTTCTCCCCGACCTCGCGCGCCTGGCGGCAGCCCTTCTCGGTCAGTGAGCAGTCCGTCCGCCCGTACAGGCGCCGCTGGACGTTGCATTCGGATTCGCCGTGTCTTACAAGGTAGAGCTTCATATGTCGGACCTCTTCTGTTCCACCGGGAGCCCGGCGAGATATCTTCGGACCATGTCGAACACGTTCTGGCAGGCGTAGAGCCTGACGGTCTTGCGGTCGCGGTCCGTGATGTGCTTTTCGCGCACCCAGGTGCGCCTGCCGTCCGAGAGCGAGACGAAAACGGTGCCCACGGGGTGCACCCCGTCACCGTCCGGCCCGGCGAGGCCCGTCACGCCCACGCCGAGGTCGGCGCCCAGCTTGAGCCTTACGCGCTCGGCCAGCTCCGCGGCGATCTCGCGGCTCACCGCGCCGTATTTGTCCAGCGTGTCCGTCGGGATGCCGAGCAGCAGGTGCTTGGCATCATTGGTGTACACCACGACGCCGCCCCTGAGCGCCGCCGAGGCACCGGGGATGTCCGTTATGCGGCCCTGCAGCTCGCCGCCCGTGCAGCTCTCGGCTGCGGCGATGGTGACGCCCTTTTCGATGAGGAGCTTCACCGTGTGCTCGGCGATGTCCTTGCCGTCCACGGCGTACACGAGGTCGCCGAACATGGCCTTCACGCGCTCTATGACCGGGGCCATCATCGCCTCGGCCTCCTCCGCGGTCCGGGCTTTGGCCGTGACGCGCACGAGGCATTCGCCGCTCTTGGCGTAGGGCGCGAGGGTGGGGTTTGTGAGCTCCTCCATATAGTCGCGCAGGCGGTACTCCATCTCGCTCTCGCCTATGCCGTAGAAGTGGACGTTGTGCGAGGCGATGACGGCGTCGGAGAGCTCCGCGAGGATGGGCCGCACGCGGTGCTCGAGCAGGGGCCGGACCTCCCTCGGGGGCCCGGGCAGCATGATGACGCGCACGCCGTCGCGCTCGAAGTAGCAGCCGGGGGCGGTGCCCCAGTCGTTGCGCAGCGCGCGGGAGCCCTCAGGCAGCCAGACCTGCTGGAGATTGTTCGGCGTGAGCTCTGGATAGCCGCGCTTTTTGAACACGCCGCGCAGCCAGGCCTCCTCCTCCGTGTTGAGCTCCAGCTGCATGCCGAAGGCCTCGGCCAGCGCGGACTTGGTGAGGTCGTCGCAGGTGGGGCCCAGGCCGCCGGTGGTGATGATGAGGTCGGCGCGGTCCTTGGCGCGGCGCACCGCCTCTATGACGCGGCCCGGGTTGTCGCCCACGACCGTCTGCCAGTACACGTCGATGCCGTACTCGGAGAGGAGCACGGCGACGTCCGCCGCGTCCGTGTTTATCGTGCTGCCGAGCAATAGTTCGGTACCTACGGAAATTATCTCAGCCTTCAATGTCTATCCATATCCTTTCGATGCCCTCGAGCGCCTCGTTCACCAGGCCCTCGACGTCCATGACGCTCTCCGCGGCGGCGACGTCCTCCACATGGGGCTTGGTCTTGGGGTGGCGGGGCGTGAACACGGTGCAGCAGTCCTCATAGGGAAGAATCGAGGTCTCAAAGGTGCCTATCTTGCGCGAGATGCGGATTATATCCTCCTTGTCCATGCCGATGAGCGGCTGGAGGACGGGCAGGTCGGTGACGGCCTGGGTGCAGGCCATGGCCTCCATGGTCTGGCTCGCGACCTGGCCGAGGTTCTCGCCGGTGACGATGGCCTTGCAGCCGCCGCGCTCGGCTATGCGCTCCGCTATGCGCATCATGAAGCGGCGCATGATGAGCGTGAAATACTCCTCCGGGCACTTGTCGCGTATCTCCTCCTGGATGTGCGTGAAGGGCACCACCTCGAGGCACATCTGCCCGCACCAGGGCGTGAGCAGCCGCGCCAGCTCGACGACCTTTTCCTTGGCCGCCTCGGAGGTGTAGGGGAAGGAGAAGAAGTGGACGGGTATGCAGCGCACGCCGCGCCGGGTTATCATCCAGGTGGAGACGGGGCTGTCGATGCCGCCGGAGAGCAGCGTCACGGCCCGGCCGTTGGAGCCGACGGGCAGTCCGCCCGCGCCCTGGGTGGGCGCCGCGTGGACATAGGCCGCATAGTCGCGCACCTCTAGGTGGACGACGAGCTCCGGGTGCCGGACGTCGACGCGCGTCTCGGGATACGCCTCGGCGAGGAGGCCGCCGACGTACTGGGAGAGCTGGATACTCGTGAGGTGGAAGCTCTTGTCGGAGCGCTTGGTCTCGACCTTAAAGCTCTCCGCGGCGAGCATGTCGTCGCGCAGATACTCGATGGCGAGCTTGGCGATGGCGTCCTCGTCCTTCTCGCAGGCCGCGGCGCGCGAGAGCGCCACGACGCCGAAGGTCTTGCTCAGCGCGTCGAAGGCCGCGTCCATGTCCGCGAGCTCGTCCTCCGGCTCTACATAGACCGTGCTCTGCACGCAGTAGACGTGGAAGGCGCCCATGGGCTTGAGCCGCTTTCGTATGTTGGTCACGAGCTTCTGCTCGAAAAATCTCCTGTTGAGCCCCTTCAGGACGACCTCGCCCTGTTTGAGCAGTATGATGTCCTTCAAACAAATCACCTTAAAACGAAATTTCGCGCCCCAGCCAGCAGCTCCTCAGCTCGCGCAGGAAGGCCGCGCGGCGGAAGATGACGAACTTCCAGCCCTGTGCCCCGGTCTCCAGCTGCACGGCCGGAAAGCCGAACACGCGCGAGGGGCCGACGCCGCGGAGGTCGGCAAAGGGGATGAAAATGCGCCTCTTGTCCCGCGGCACCTGTATCTTCTGCGTGGTGAAGAGCAGCCCGCCGGGCTGGATGGCCAGGCAGCCGCCCGTTATTCCGCCCCGGCAGAGGCCGGCCGAGTAAACTCCGCCCATGCGTTCCACCTCCCGGAAGTCTCACCTGCCGCGCCGTTTCAGCGCATTGCGCATAATTACAGCATATTTTATCACACAGCCCCGTCAAACGCAAGCGCCGCGGGCGGCTGCGGAGGCTTTGGAAAAAAGAACTGCCCGGGTCGGACCCGGGCAGTTTTTGGTTATTTTGTTGAATCCCGCTCACGCCTCGACGTAGCGCATGAGTATCGCCGCGCACTGGGCGCGGGTGGCGCCGTCGGCGGGGGCGAGGGTGCTCTCGGTGGCGCCGGTGATGATGCCGCGGTTCACGGCCCAGGTCATGGCGGAGCCGGCCCAGCCGGAGACGGAGGCCGCGTCGGCCCAGCCGGTGAGGGAGCCGCTCACGACGGGCTCGCCGGCGTAGCGGTAGAGCATGGTGACCAGCTGCTCGCGGGTCACGGGGGCGTTGGCGTTCTCGCCGTCGGACACGCCCTTGGCCATGGCCCAGCTGCGGGCGGTCTCGGCCCAGTTGGAGCCGGTGACGGTCACACCGTCGATGCGTGCGAGGATGGCCCAGACCATCGCGCGGGTCATGCCGCCGTTCGGGTCAAAGGCGGTGTCGGAGACGCCCTCCATGAGGCCGTTTGCGTAGACGTAGGCGACCTCGTCATAGAACCAGTCGCCGTAGGCCACGTCCGTGAAGGGCAGCCCCGCGCGGACGAACACCGCGGAGACGGTGACAGCATGCCCCGGCATGGTGAAGCTGCTGCCGGAAATGCGCTGCCCGTCGACCGTGACGTAGGCGAGCACATAGCCCTCGTCGGGCTTCGCCGTGACGGTGATGACCGCCCCCTCGCTCGCGTTCGGGAGGCTGACGGAGACAGCACCGTTGACCGGGTCCGCGACGGTTATCGGGTAGGTGCCGGCGGTGTCGGGCAGGTTGCCCCAGACGGCGGTAAAGGTGATGTCGGCGGAGACGACAACGCTCTCACCGGCGCTGAAGGTCTTGTCCCCGGAGCGCCAGCCGAGGAAGATGTACCCGCTGCGGGAGGGGGTGGGCAGGATCACGGTGGCGTTCTTCTCATAATAAACTTCGGTAACGCTGCTGCCGTCCCTGAAGGTCACCGTGACGCCGTCGGCGCCGACATAGCTGACCTCGCCGTGTTCCTCGGCCTCTTGGCGGGTGGCGTAGTAGCTGTAAGTGCCGTTGTCGTATGCCTCAAAGTCACGCCCGGGCTCGACGTATTCGCTGACCGAGCTCGAGAACTCGCCGCCGGAGATGAAGCCTGTTACGGGTTGCTCGCCGCTGCCGCTGACCACACTGCTGACTGCCTCGGCCTTCTCGCTGTCAAAGCTGCCGCCGGTGATGTTCACCGTGGGAGGCTCAGTGGAGTATCCGCTGTTGTCAACGACAAGGGCGTCGCCATTGGGAAGATAGCCGCCGGTGGAATCAGGATGACCCGCGGGGTCGCCGGTGCCGATGATGCTGCCGCCGCTGATGTTGAGTTCGCCGTCTCTCATGTAGATGCCGGTGTAGCCCTTGACGGTGCCGCCGTTGATGTTGAGAACGCCATTCTGCGGGTGATAGATGCCGGCTGCATTGCCGCCGTCCACCACAGCGCCGTCATTGATGTTTATTACGGTGCCGTCCCTTAGTCCGTTGCCCTGGATGGCGGCGTCGTCTCCTGTGGACTCTACCGTGCCGTTGATATTTACTGTAACGCTTCCTTCCGCGCCGTTGCCAAGCACGTGCATGGCAACATCCGCGCTGACCTTGACGTTTTTGTCAAGCGTGAACGTATAGACAGTGCCATTGACCTTGTCATTATTGGATATCTCTATCCCGCCGTAGATCACGCTCTCCACAGCGGCGCTGTTGGTTATCACAATATTCGCGCTCTCTGGGGTGCCAGTAACAGGCGTGATAATGTTGATAGCATTGTCGTTTGCGGTGATACTGTGGCCGTTCATGTCAAGCGTGTAGTCCTTGACAATATTGAGCGGGGAAACATTGGCATCCTCAAGCAGGGTCACTCTGTCGCAGTGCTCAATCGCATCGTAGAGCGTGTTGAAATATGAGGTGTATCCGTCATCTGTGACTCCACAGGCCTCAAAGCTGCCGAAGACCTCGGGGAGCGTCACGCCGTCCAGCACCTTGACCGCAGGCTCACCCAGCAGGGTTACTTTGTAGCCGTTGGTGTTGATCGTGACGTTTTCATCGAGGGTGATGGTGCCCTTCTCAGTAACGTTCCTGAGCAGGGTTATATCTCCGCCATTGGCCGCTGTTATTGCCTCTTTAAGCGTATCGTACTCTGTGCTTCCGACGGATGCGGCGCTCGCGTCGGCCACTATGTATGGATAATCGGGGTCGCTGTTGTCTACGGCAGCATAGCCTGTGGGGAAATTAACGCCTGTCGGCTCAAAGTTATACTCGCCACCGGACAAAGTAACAAAAGCATAGCTGGAAGAAACAGTCGGTTTTCCGCTTAGGCTGAATTTCCCACCTTCAACGTTAACAGTAGCGTTAAAACCTATTAACGGGAAAATTGTAGACTGTTCGTATTGACTGCTACCAATGTAAGTATAGCTTCCGTCTTCAATATTCACAGCAGCATTTGCGCCAACATATATGAACCCAACATTTCCCACGCTGACATTATTTCTAACAATCATTGCCATCTGGAAGTCACTGTCATCGCAATCTTTAAATGTAACGTTTGCGTTATTTCCATTTGAACTGTAAACTATATATACTCCGAATGCCGCTGCATAATTGTTTGCGCGGTTAGATGTAGACGAAACGCTCAGCCCCTGGAGAGTAACATTGGCCGGCTGTGTTATATTTGCCGAAGTATCTTTAACCTCAATGCAAGCGCCGGAGTCGGCGTTTTCAACCGAGATGTTTATCTTCTCAATCGTCGTATAGCCGCCCTTCACCTGAATGCCCAGAGCACCCTTTATGGTTCCGGCTTCAGCATGGCTTGTCGCTTTGCTGTCCGTGATAACTGTGGGGTCGTCTGCCGTGCCGCCGGTAACCACGAGTGTAGCGTTGGCCGACGTGGTAATGTCAAATCCTTTCAGGTCAAGAGTTACTCCCGCCGCCACTTCGGCATTGGCAGCGAGTGTGACATCTTCGGTCAGAGTGATAACCCCGCCATCAGCCGCCGGCAGCGTTGTACCCTCCGCCAGGGCAGAGACTGTTCCCAGCGATACTACCATTATCACTGCCAACAGTGCTGTGAGAACACGTTTTTTCATGGTTTCCCCTCCTGCAATTCTTATGCTGTTGATATATTTAAGCGCTCATTGTCCTTCCTTTGGAAGGACAAAAAGGCGTGTACACGCCTTGGGAATTTATTGATTTGCTGCCTAAAATATACTCACATTCGTCCAAAATGTCAAGGCAAGCGCCCTATTCCGTCTCGCGGAAGTCCCAGGTGCGGTACTGGATGGCTTCGGCGAGGTGGGGGGGCTGGATGGCGTCCGAGCCGGCGAGGTCCGCTATGGTGCGGGCGACGCGGAGGATGCGGTCGTAGCTCCTCGCGGTGAGGCCCATGGCGTTATAGGCGTTTTCCATGAGGCGGGAGCACTCGGCGCTGAGGGCGCAGCCGCTCTCGAGCTCGCGCGGGCCCATATGGGCGTTGCAGTCGGCGCCGGTGCCGGCGAGGCGGGAGCGCTGGCGGGCTCGGGCGGCGTCCACGCGCTTTTTTATCTCGCTCGAGGGCTCGGCCTCCGCCTTGCCGGAGAGCTCCGCGTAGTCGAGCGCCGGGACCTCGACCATGATGTCAATCCTGTCGAGCAGCGGACCGGACACGCGCGCGTGATAGCGCCGCATCTCCGTCTCCGAGCAGGTGCAGCGCCGCGTGGGGTGGCCGTACCAGCCGCACTTGCAGGGGTTCATGGCGCACACGAGCATGAACCGGCTCGGGTACGTCACGGTGCCCGCCGCGCGCGAGACGGTGACGACGCCGTCCTCTATCGGCTGGCGCAGCGCCTCACGCACGTCGCGGTGGAACTCCGGAAGCTCGTCCAAAAACAGCACGCCGTTGTGCGCGAGGCTCATCTCCCCCGGCTGGAGCAGCGCCCCGCCCGAGAGCGCCGCCGCCGATGTGGTGTGGTGCGGCGCGCGGAAGGGCCGGGTGTCCACGATGGGATTGCTCCGGCTGGTGAGGCCGCAGACGGAGTGGATCTCCGTGGTCTCTATCATCTCCTCGCGGCTCATGTCCGGGAGGATGGATACCATGCGCTTTGCGAGCATGCTCTTGCCCGAGCCGGGAGGGCCGACCATGAGGATGTTGTGTCCGCCCGCGGCGGCGACCTCGAGCGCGCGCTTGACGTTCGCCTGGCCCTTGACCTCGGAGAAGTCCGGCAGGCGCTGTGCCGTGCGCTCTATCCTCGGGGGCGGGGCGGGCTCTATCTCCCGCTGGCCGCGGAAGAACTCGAGAAGCTCCGTCACGCTCTGCACGCCGTAGACCTCGAGCTCCGAGGCGAAGGCCGCCTCCGGCGCGTTGTCCGCCGGGACGAAGAGGCGCTTTATCCCCGCGCGCTGGGCGGCGAAGGCCATGGGCAGGGCCCCGCGCACGGGCCGGAGCTCCCCCGCCAGCGAGAGCTCCCCGAAGAAGGCGCAGTCGGCGGGCGGCTCCTTTATCTCACCCGTGGCGGCGAGGATGCCGAGCAGCACGGGCAGGTCGTACACCGTGCCGTTTTTCCGCGTGTCCGCGGGGGCGAGGTTCACGGTGAGGCGCGAGACGGGGAACTTGAGCCCCGAGTTCTTGATGGCCGCGCGCACGCGGTCCCGGGCCTCCCGGACGGCGGTGTCCGGCAGGCCGACTATCTGGAACTCCGGCAGGCCCTGGGCGGGCGAGCACTCGACGGACACCTCGTAGCCGCCGATGCCCTTTATCCCGAGCGAGCGTATGCGCGATACCATCTGCCCACCTCCCCGCTCTGCTTATTTGCCGAAGGCCGTGTCGGCCAGCTTCTTGGCGGCGTCTATCAGGATGCTGATGTCGAGGCTGACGGTGACGCTGGTGAAGCCCTGGGCGAAATAGCCCGCGGCGGCCTCGGCGCTGCCGCAGAACATGATGCAGGGCTTGTTTGCCCGCTCGCAGGCGAGGCGCACGCGCTCCACGGCGGCGATGTGCCGGGGGTCGTCGAACCTGCCGGGGATGCCGAGCGCGATGGAGAGGTCGAAGGGGCCGATGAAGATGCCGTCCACGCCCTCGATTGCGACGATCTCCTCGATGTGCTCGAGGCAGCCGGCGGTCTCGCACTGGGGGATGAGCATGGTGTTGCGGTTGGCCCAGTCCATATAGCCGGACATGCCGCCGGCGTAGTTCTCGTCGAGGCCCCAGCCGCCGTCGCGGCTCGGGCAGTAGCCGCGGTTGCCCACGGGGGCGAACTTGGCCCAGCCGACGAGCTGGCGCGCCTGCTCCACGGTCTCGAGCTGGGGCACGATGAGGCCCGCGGCGCCGACGTCGAGCATCTTGAGGATGGGGCTGCGGCTCAGCTCGTCCACGCGGACGAAGGGCGCGAGCCCCGCCCCGGAGGCAACGCCGACGAGCTCTGCCGCGTGCTCGGCGCCGATGGGGCTGTGCTCCATGTCGATTATGACGTAGTCAAGTCCCGCGCGGGCCAGAGCCTCTATCGCGGGGGCGCTGAGAAGATGCGTGAAGGTGCCGAGGCTGTGCTCCCCGGCTATGTACTTTTCAAAAAAGCGGTTTCTCATCTGCTGCCTCCTTGAGAAAAATAAGCGGGGGAACCCCTTGGCAGGGTTCCCCCGGACCCCTTCCTGCGCTTTTTGAGAGGGGTTGCGTGTGCCGCGGTAGCGGCCGGAGGTTCTGCCTCCGGATTTATTCTTTGGGTTCGTCCTTGACGATGGCGATATGCAGCTCGTCGAGCTGTTTCTGCGTGACCTCGCCGGGGGCGCCCATCATGAGGTCCTGGGCGCTCTTGTTCATCGGGAAGGGGATTATCTCGCGGATGGAGTCCTCTCCCGCGAGGAGCATGACCATGCGGTCCACGCCCGGGGCGATGCCCGCGTGCGGGGGCGCGCCGTAGCAGAAGGCGTTGTACATCGCGGGGAACTTGGCCTTCACGTCCTCCTCGCCGAGGTTGACGAGCTCAAAGGCCTTTATCATGATGTCCGGCTCGTGGTTGCGCACCGCGCCGGATGAGAGCTCCACGCCGTTGCACACGAGGTCGTACTGGTCGGCGGTGATGGTGAGCGGGTCTATCTCCCCGCGCTCGGCGGCGAGCAGGGTGGCGAGGCCGCCCTTCGGCATTGAGAACGGGTTGTGGCAGAACTCCAGTTCGCCGCTCTCCTCGCCTATCTCGTACATCGGGAAGTCCACTATCCAGCAAAACTCGTACTTCTCCGCGTCCATGTGCTCCGGGCACTCCGCGCCCGCGAGCTTTATGAGCACGCCCGCGCTCTTTTGCGCTGCGCCCTTATTGCCGGCGGCGAGCAGCACCAGCGTCCCCGGCTCGAGGCCGAGGCCGGACTTCACCGCGTCGGCGATGGGCTGCACGAACTTGGCTATGCCGCCGACGATCTCGCCCTTTTCGTCCACGCGGAACCAGTAGGCCTTGCTGCCGGACTGGACCTCGGCGTCGGCGCAGAGCTTGTCTATCTGCTTGCGGCTGCCGGTATAGCCGGAGACGGCGACGGCCTTGACGACCTGGCCCTCGAAGGGGCCGAAGCCGCAGCCGCCGAGCAGCTCCGTGGCGTCCTGGGCGGTGAGGTCGATGCGGAGGTCTGGCTTGTCGGTGCCGTATTTCTCAAGCGCCTCGGCGTAGGGGATGCGCTTGAAGGGCGCTGTGCTGGCGCGGGAATACTTGCCGTACTCCGCGAAGATAGGGGGCAGGACGGCCTCGAGCACCTCAAAGACGTCCTCCTGGCTGGCGAAGGCCATCTCCATGTCAAGCTGGTAGAACTCGCCGGGGGAGCGGTCCGCCCTCGCGTCCTCGTCGCGGAAGCAGGGGGCTATCTGGAAATAGCGGTCAAAGCCCGAGGCCATGAGCAGCTGCTTGAACTGCTGCGGCGCCTGGGGCAGGGCGTAGAACTTGCCAGGGTGGTTCCTCGCCGGGACGAGGTAGTCGCGCGCGCCCTCGGGGGAGGACACGGTGAGTATGGGCGTGGTTATCTCCATGAAGCCCTGCTCCTCCATGGCGCGGCGGAGCGCGGAGATGACCTTGGAGCGGAGGATTATGTTCGCCTTGACCTCCGGGTTGCGCAGGTCGAGGTAGCGGTAGCGGAGCCTCGTGGCCTCATCGGCCTCGCGGGAGCGGTTTATCTGGAAGGGCAGCTCGTTATACCGGCAGCGGCCGAGCACCTCCAGCTTCTCCGGGACTATCTCGATGTCGCCGGTCGGGAGCTTCGGGTTCTTGCTCGCGCGCTCGCGGACCGTGCCCTCGACGCTTATCGTGCTCTCGCGCGTCACGGCCTTGAAGGCCTTGACCATGTCCTCCGTCTCCGCGACGACCTGGGTCGTGCCGTAGAAGTCGCGCACGACGATGAAGGCCAGCGCCGAGGAGACCTCGCGGATGTTCTCCATCCAGCCGACGATCTTTACGCTCCTGCCCGCGTCGGCGAGGCGGAGCTGGCCGCAGTTGTGTGTCCTTGACTGCATCATTTCTGCTTACCCCTTACTTTTCCTTTATGAGCCGTATCCCGGCGCTCTCGCCGAGACCGGAGAGTATCCGCTCCGCCGCCTCGTCCGGCGTGCAGCTGACCTGCTCGCCGCGGCGCATGTCCTTGAGCGCCACGAGGCCGTTTTTGACTTCGTCCTCGCCTATGATGACGGCATAGGGTATGCCGAGCTTGGAGGCGTAGGAGAGCTTCTGCTTGAACTTCTTGTCCTCGGTGTAGAGCTGGGTGCGTATGCCCGCGCCGCGCAGCTTTGTGGCGGCCGCGGCGGCAAAGCCGAGCTCCTCCGTCATGGGCAGGACTATGGCGTCCGCCGGGGCGGCCGTGAGCTCCGGGTTCAGGAGGCCCTGCTCCGAGAGGACGTAGAAGAGGCGCGTCACGCCGATGGAGATGCCGACGCCGGGGAGGGCGCGGTCCGTGTAGTACTCGGCGAGGTTGTCGTACCTGCCGCCGGAGCAGACGGAGCCTATCTCCGGGTGGGAGTTTATCATCGTCTCGTACACCGTGCCGGTGTAGTAGTCGAGCCCGCGCGCGATGGTGAGGTCGATGGCAAAGCGCTCCGCCGGCACGCCGAGGCCGGGCAGGGCCTCCGCCACGGTGCGCAGCTCGTCAACGCCGGTGTCGAAGAGCTCGTTTTTGCCGCGCATGCCCTCGAGGAAGGCGAGTTTTTCCGCCGTCGTGCCGGAAAAGCCGGTGAAAGAGAGCACCGCGTCGGCCTGGCTCTCGTCAAGGCCGCAGTCCGACAGGAGTATCTCGCGGACCTTGTCGGGGCCTATCTTCTCGAGCTTGTCTATGGTGCGGAGTATCTCGGCCGGGGCGTTCATGCCGTGCATGGCGAAGAAGCCGCCGAGGACTTTGCGGTTGTTTATGCGGATAGTGAAGTCCTCGAGCCCCAGCTCCGTGAAGGCGCGGCAGATGATGGAGGGGATCTCGGCCTCGTTCATGATGTCGAGCTTGCCGTCGCCGATGACGTCTATGTCGGCCTGGTAGAACTCGCGGAAGCGGCCGCGCTGTGCCCTCTCGCCGCGCCAGACCTTGCCTATCTGGTAGCGCCGGAAGGGGAAGGACAGCTTTGCGTAGTTCGCCGCGACGTATTTCGCGAGCGGGACCGTGAGGTCAAAGCGCAGAGCGAGGTCGCTGTCGCCCTTCATAAAGCGGTAGATCTGCTTTTCCGTCTCGCCGCCGCCCTTGGCGAGCAGGACCTCGGCGGACTCTATGGCCGGGGTGTCCAGCGGCGTGAAGCCGTAGAGGGAGTACACCTCCCTGAGCGTGCCGAGCAGGCGCTCCATCTTGAGCTGGTCGGCGGGGAGCAGCTCCATAAAGCCCGAGAGCGTCCTCGGCGTCACCTTTTCCATTTTGAAAACCTCCAAACGAACACAGCGCAAGGGCGACGGGCCGATACCCGCCGCCCTTTGGCGCATAGTTTTTATTTTTTCTTGGGATTGACGATGTCGCGCCAATCGAGGTCGCCGCGGCGCAGGCCCTGGATGAGCACTTCGGCCGTGGCGGCGTTGGTAGCCATGGGGATGAGGTGCTGGTCGCAGAGCCGGGAGAGCTTGTTGACGGTGTCGAAGCCCTCCGGGTTCGCCGGGTCACAGAAGCAGAGGACGAGGTCGATCTCGTTGTAGGCGATCCTCGCGCCTATCTGCTGGGCGCCCTGTTTGTCGTGCAGGTACAGGGTTATGGGCAGGCCGGTGGCTTCGCTGACGAGCTTGCCGGTCGTGGTGGTGGCACAGATGTTGTGCTCCGCAAGAATGCCGCAGTAGGCAATGCAGAACTGGACCATCAGTTCCTTCTTGCCGTCGTCGGCCAGCAGCGCAATGTTCATATTTCCTTTCTCCCTCCAAGGCCTCCGGGCTGCCGCCGGAGGCATCCGTTCACTTAAATGCTTTAGATGTTAATTATATGCCACATCTGTAAAAACTTCAACTTATTTCTTCGGCTTTCCTCGAATTTCCGAGCAAAAACACTCACTTGAGCAGGCTGTATTCGCGCTCGGCGGTGGTATTGAGGGTGCCGAGGCTGAAATAGGCGTCCAGCACGTTGCGGGCCATCTTGGAGAGGTTGGCGCCGGACTGGCCGCGCTCGACTACTATGGCGATGGCGATCTCGGGGTCGTCAAAGGGCGCATAGCACATGAAGATGGCGTTGTTGGTCTTGTCCTCGCCGAGCTGGGAGGTGCCGGTCTTGGCCGCGACGGGCAGGCTCACGCCGTTGTAGGAGTAGTTGCTCAGCGCGTAGTAGACCGTGCTGCTCGAGCTCGTGATGTCGTTGGCCATGAGGTACATGCCGCGCTGGACGGCGGCCCAGTTGTAGTCGGCGCTCTCGACGGTGGAGAGCACCTCGGTCTCCTTCTGATAGAGCTGGCGCGAGTAGTCGTAGCTGCGGACGCTCTTGAGGATGGCGGCGGAGTGGCGCGTGCCGCCGTTGGCGATGGCGGCGCAGTACTCGGCGAGCTGCAGCGGCGTGAACATGCTGTCGGACTGGCCTATGCCGGCCTGGACCGTGTCGCCGTCCACCCAGGAGTCCACGTCGTAGTTGAGGTGGTTGTCCGGGTTTGCCATGTTTCCGGTGGTCTCCGAGAGCTCAATGCCCGTGCTCTCGCCCAGACCGAAGTTCTTGGCGTACTCCATCAGCTTGCGGATGCCGAGGTTGTCGGCCACAGTGTAGAAGAAGATGTTGCAGGAATCCTTTATGGCCTCGGTGACGTTGTCAAAGCTGTGGGTTAGCTGCCCGTCGGTCTGGGTGTATATCCAGCAGGCCGGAGCGTAGCCCTGGTCGGCGTACTTTGTGAAGAGACCGGTGCACTCTATCTGGGTCTCGGTGTTGATTATGTTCTCAGTGAGGCCCGCGATGGCGGTGCAGGGCTTGAAGGTGGAGCCCGGCTCGTAGGCGCCGTTGAGCGCGCGGTTGAAGAGCGGGTTGTTCTCGGCCTCGAGCAGGTCGCTGTAATCCTCTATGATGCTCGAGAGGTCGAAGGTCGGGTAGCTAGCGATGGCCAGGGGCTCGCCCGTCTTGACGTCCACGACGACTATGGCGCCGCCCTGGATGTCCTCCCTCACCTCGTCGAGGTTGCCCTCCATGGTGTACTTGGCGTTGTCCTCGTCGCGCTTGAGCTGCAGCTCATAGATGCCCGTCTCAAGTATCCTCTCCACGGCCTCCTGCAGCTGTATGTCGATGGTGAGGTAGACGTGGTTGCCGGGTACGGGGTCCTCGGTGTACACCGTGCTGGTTATCGTGCCGCTGGCGGTGCGGGTCACTCGGGCGGTGCCGTTCGTGCCGTGCAGCCAGTCCTCAAAGGTGTACTCCACGCCGTCGCGGCCGACCTTGGTGTCGTAGTCGTAGCCGCTGTTCTCGTCCTGGGGGCGGTATTTTTCCATGTCCTCCTCGCTCATCGCCTGGACGTACCCGAGGATGTGGGCCGCATACTGGGTGTTGTATTCGCGGACGTAGGAGGTCTCCACCTCCACAACGTTGCCGACGACGCCCATCAGGTCGGAGATGAGGTCTATCGAGGCGTCCTCGACAAAGACATAGGGGTTGGTGTTAATGGAGTAGCGCACATTGAGCGCGTAGCGGACGCTGGCTATCTTGCGCATCTCCTCGGCGTTATAGCTGTTGGCTATGTCATAGCGGGTGCGGAAATAGCTCATGAGCTCCACGGCCGTCGTGTCCTCGTCGAGGCCCTTGCTGTCGAGATAGGCCGTGAGCAGCGTGCGCTGCAGGGCGGTCATGTCCGTGTACTCGAAGGGCGGCTCCTTGGTTATGGGCAGGTCGTCGATGTAGGTCTCGCCCGCGGCCTCGACCATGTTTATCATCTCGAGGATGACGGCGTTGGGGTCCTCCACCTCGTCGGAAAAGAGGCGCGTGTCGCTTATCTTGAGGTTGTAGCACTCGCGGTTAGAGACCAGGACCCGGCCGTAGCGATCCAGGATGTTGCCGCGCGCGGCGGTGACGGTCTGGTTCGAGGCCTGGTTGTTCTGGCTCTCCTCGTAATAGGCCGCGCCCTCGATTATCTGCAGCTTGTAGAGCGTCACCACGCACAGCGCTATGAGCGCCGCGACCAGGACGCCGAAGGCGAAGAGCCTGCCTGTACTTACAAGTTTTTTCATGGCTTATCCTTTCGCTGGAACGGCGGCGAAGCTAAATTTTCTTTCTCGCTATCGCCTTGCATGGGAAATACAGCGCTGCGGTCATGGGCAGGGACCAAAGCACCTGGACTATGGCGGTCCAGAGCATGGAGCCGAACTCGTGCCCCTTGAGCAGCAGCCCGAACATCTGCGCCGCCGCGGTCACGGCGCAGCCCGCGGTGCACACGAGCATATAGGCAAAGAAGCGCTTGTTCACCAGCCAGCGCGAGAGTATGCCGGCGAAGAAGCCCAGCACCGGGAACACGGCGACGAAAAGGGCCGTGTAGTTGTAGCTTATGTCCGCGAGGAAGCCGAGGACGAGGCCGAAGGCCGCGCCCCAGATGCCGTCCTCGAACATGCCTATCGCCACGGCCGCGGCGGGCAGAAAGAGCATGTTCACGCCGAAGAGCGGCAGGCTCGCGAATATGGAGTCCTGCACCAGCAGGCACAGGAGGATATAGAGCAGGTAGAGCAGCGCGCGGCGCAGCTTTTTCCTGTCGATGAGGTCCCAGAGCATTGCAAAGCCTCCGCGAGACGGGTCACTCGACCACGTCGAATTCTTTGATGATGTACACCTGCACGAGGGTGTCGAGGTCCACGGCGGGGTCGATGATGCCGTACTCGGTCTGGCCGCCGGCCTCGCTCTGAATGGAGGCGACGCTGCCTATGACTATGCCCTGCGGGATGAGTCCGCCGGAGCCGGAGGTCAGCACGTCGTCCTCGAGGAAGAGCTGCGCGCCCTCGGTCAGCCAGGTGACCTTGACCTGGCCCTGGCGCATGAGCGTGTAGTCGCCCATCAGCATGGCGGCGGAGCCGTCCGCGCCGACGAGGGCGCCGATGCTGGTGTCCACGTCGATGAGCGTGCGCACCGTGGCCGAGCTCTCGCCCAGCTCCGAGATCTGCCCGACCAGCGCGCCGTATTCGTTGACCACGCAGTCGCCGACCTCGATGCCGTTTTTCTCGCCCTTGTTTATCGTGAAGCTCGAGCCCCAGTTCGAGGCGCTCCAGGATACTATGCGCGCCGACTCAAACACGAAGTCCGAGTGCTTCTCGGCAAAGCCCAGGAGGTTCCGGAAGCGCTCGTTCTCGTCGAGGGCGTCCTGCCCCGCGCGGGCCTCCTCCTTGGCCTCGGCCAGCTGTATCTTCAGCGACTCGTTCTCGGCCTTGAGCTGCTCGTACTCGAACAGATAGCCGTAGATGCCGTCCAGCCAGTCGGCGACCGAGGAGGCGGCCTGACGTATGGGCTCGCGCACCGTGACGATGGCGTTGGTCAGAAAGTCCGCGCGGCCGCCCAAGACCCGCCCCGCCAGCAGCGCAACGAGCACGACGGCGAGGATGACCACACCGAGCCTTATGCCGTTTTTCTTCAGATATTCTTTCAAAGCAGCTTCACACCCAATTTACCGAGCATTTTGCCCAGCCTGCACAGCGGCAGGCCCATTACGTTGAAGAAGTCTCCCCTGATGCCCTCCACAAAGAGCGAGGCATAGCCCTGCGCGCCGTAGGCCCCGGCCTTGTCCATGGGCTCCCCGGTGGCTATGTAGGCGGCTATTTCCCCATCCGTGAGGTCCCGGAACTTCACATAGGTCTGCTCCGCGCCGCTGATGCGCTCGGCACCCCTTATGAGCGCCACGCCGGTCCAGACCTCGTGCTCCCGGCACGAGAGCGCGCGGAGCATCCGCGCCGCGTCCGCTTCGTCGTGCGGCTTGCCGAGGAGCTTGCCGTCCAGCCAGACGATGGTGTCCGCGGCTATTATGACGTCGTTTTCCGCAGAGTGTTCCGCGATCTCCTCCGCCTTTGCTCCGGCGAGGGCGAGGACGGTCTCCTCCGGGCCCGCTCCCTCCGGCGGGTGCTCCCCGCCCCGGGCGGGACGTATCTCAAACTTCAGGCCCAGCATCTCCAGCAGCTCCCGCCGCCGGGGCGAGCCCGAGGCCAGTATGATGCCCATCAGTCAACACCTCTGTAATATAGTCCGCGCGTGAGGCCGTTAGGCCGGTATTCGCTCTGTCTCTTATACACATCTCCGAGCCCACGAGACGGACTCCTATCTCGT
>ENA-UBIJ01000308-UBIJ01000308.1-human-gut-metagenome-genome-assembly--contig:-NODE-308-length-25140-cov-6.826470_pt1 | contig 25140 bp, 14 predicted proteins | sample MGYA00244944_ERZ654876 | MGnify/ENA primary metagenome ERZ654876 (study PRJEB26926, sample SAMN06164748) | human gut metagenome | biome: ENVO:00009003; feature: ENVO:2100002; material: ENVO:00002003...
ATTAGATTTAAGGTTAACAAAGGTTGGAGCAAGGCGTTGCTCCTTTTTTTATGCCTATACTCCAAATTGCCTTTGCTTTCCTCTTCTTGGTACATCTGTCAATCACCCTTTAATAACTGCCATTGGAGCAAGTTCCACCAACGGCTTCACCAAATCCCGCTCATTCGCTATCACTTGCGCAATATCTTTATAAGCTCCCGACGCTTCATCCAGTTCATCCTGCGAACGGAGTCCGTGAATGATTCCTTGCTGGTTCATTCGCTCTTTCTCTTCATCCAGTGACAAACGGCGACAGGCATCCTTTCGTCCCATCAATCGGCCGGCACCATGCGAACAGCTTTTGAAGCTCTCCGGATTACCCAGTCCTTCAACGATATAGGATTTAGTACCCATAGATCCGGGGATAATACCAATCTCACCTTCATAGGCACGCGTAGCTCCTTTTCGGTGCACAATCACATCCTGATCGAAATGGTTCTCCCAGGCTGCATAGTTGTGGGCAATATTAATCATAGGCTCAAAGTCCGTTTCAGGTTTCACAGCCTGGATGGCTTCACAAATACGGGTCATCATCAACTGACGGTTGGCAAAGGCAAAGGCCACACAGTAGTTCATTTCACGGAAATAATCCTTTGCCATCTGCGTCTCCATTGGCAAGTAAGCCAGTCCCGATACCATTTCAGAATACCATTTCTCATTCCAATATTGCGCAATCTTATTATAGTGATTGGCAACCTTCAAACCAATGTTACGGCTTCCGGAGTGAATCATCACCCACACATCAGACGTTTCGGTATCTTTCTGAATCTCAATAAAGTGGTTTCCTCCTCCCAAGGTTCCTATCTGCTTCAAACAAGCCTCGTACTGATTCTTCAATATAGGCATCTCCTCAAGGTCGAATCCTTGTGGAAGTAACTCCTGATCTTGCTTTTTAGTATGATGATCGAATCCCAAGGGAATGGCCGCACGAATCTTCGACATGATGGAAGTCAAATCCGTATAACTAAAATCTTCCGCTTTTCGATTGGTCTTAATCGCACACATTCCACAACCGATATCCACTCCCACAGCATTGGGAACAATCACACCCTTCGTAGCCAACACACCGCCAATTGGCATTCCTTTTCCCGCATGGGCATCAGGCATGATGGCAATATGTTTAAACGCAAAAGGAAGTGAAGTTAAATCCATAATCTGCGACATACAAGAGTCTTCTACTTCATTCAACCAAAGCTTAGCGGGCAAACGTGTTCCCATAATTACTTTTTCCATACTTCTTTTCTTTTATCCATTCATATAAATCTCGTTATCGGGAGCAAAGTAAGATGGGAAGTACGAAATCTATTTGCGCAATGGATATTATTTTCTATTTTTGTAGAAATATATGCAAAAAAGTCGTGTCTCCGCAATGATTGTATCATCAAAAAGTCCGGATATGGCGCCTTGATATCTATAACACTATATATAATAGAACCTAATGAAGAAGATATTGATTATCGGCGCCAATGGATTCACCGGACGCCAAATATTGAATGATTTATCTGTTCATACACAATATAAGGTAACGGGGTGCTCTCTGCATCCGGATATTCTTCCGAATGATGCAGGGAAATATCGTTTCATTGAAACAGATATACGGAATGAAGCGGACATTAAGCGTCTTTTTGAGGAGGTTCAGCCTGATGTGGTCATTAATTGTTCCGCCCTGTCCGTACCGGATTATTGCGAGACGCATCATGAAGAGGCTTATCTTACCAATGTGACCGCAGTGAGCCAACTGGCTGTTTTTTGCGAAGAATATAAAAGCCGGTTCATTCATCTATCGACGGATTTTGTTTTCGATGAAAAGATAAATGAAGATGCCGGACTGTTGTACACAGAAGAAGACATCCCCGCTCCCGTCAACTATTACGGATATACCAAGTGGAAAGGAGAAGAGAAAGTGGCAGAAACTTGCAGCAGTTATGCTATTGTCCGTGTAGCAATCGTTTATGGCAGAGCGCTGCCGGGACAACACGGTAATATCGTCCAGTTGGTAATGAACCGTTTGAAAGCCGGACAAGAAATCCGTGTCGTATCCGATCAATGGCGGACACCGACTTATGTTGGAGACGTATCGGATGGTGTACAGCGTTTGATAGCACATCCAACGAACGGTATCTTTCACATTTGTGGCGTTGAGTGCATGAGCATTGCGGAAATTGCTTATCAGGTAGCAGATTATATGGGACTGGATCACTCTCTTATCCATCCTGTCACGACAGAGGAAATGAATGAAACCACTCCCCGTCCCCGTTTTAGCGGAATGAGTATCGATAAAGCACGAACAATGCTTGGATACAAGCCACAGAAGCTAAAAGAGGTTCTTGCGAACTGGGAACATTTATAAGGAAGAGACAGATAGCAATTTCAAGGACTATCCATCATTTTACGTAAACAGAAAACTACAAGAGGAATTCTGTGGTTTCTATTTATATAATTAAGAGAGTCTCCAAATGATGAACAGTGGCTATTTAGTCGCCCCTTAGAATGTGCTTTTACGCCTAATAATCAACATATTAATATATAAATTGCTTTGATATATCTGCAAGTTTTTGTATCTTTATGGTTGAAAACTTGCAGATTATTATGATAAACAAGACCACCCCTCAGCCCTCCTTGTTCAGCTCTTTGACAGACCAGCTGAATCCCAGGCATCCCTTATACCTGCTTGCCAATAAGATAGACTGGCGCCGTTTTGAAGAAGCTTTCTCCCCGCTATACTGTGCCGTCAACGGTCGTCCGGCCAAACCCATCCGCCTGATGTGCGGACTTCTGATTCTTAAGCACGTGCGTAACCTGTCCGATGAATCGGTTGTTGAACAATGGAGCGAGAATGCTTATTACCAGTACTTTTGCGGTATGTTGGAATTCACGCCTTCCTATCCCTGCAATGCAAGCGAACTGGTACACTTCCGTAAGCGTGTCGGAGAAAATGGCATGGAACTGATTCTGTCAGAAAGTATCCGCGTCAATCAGGAGGACGACGGCCCGGACCATCACTGCACGGCCTTCATCGATTCCACGGTACAGGAAAAGAACGTGACTTATCCCACGGATGCGAAGTTGCATAAAAAGATAGTCCGCAAAGTGTTGTCTGTCGTAAAATCCTTAGGGCTTCCTTTGCGCCAGAGCTATACCTTTGTCCTCAAGAAGATCTACCGTGACCAGCGTTTCCGTAACCACCCCAAGAACCGTGGCAAGGCCCTGAAAGCGGACAAGCGGCTGCGCACCATTGCGGGAAGGCTTGTCAGGGAACTGAGGCGCAACCTGAAAGAAAACCACGGCTACGACTCCCTGCTCGACCTCTTTGAGCGGGTGCTTTCACAGAAGCGCAATTCTCCCGGGAAAATCTATTCCCTGCATGAACCGGAGGTGCAGTGTATCAGCAAGGGGAAAGAACATAAGAAATACGAGTTCGGCAACAAGGTTTCAATCGTCCGCTCAATTACCGGTGTCATACTGGGTGCCAAGTCTTTCCGGAATGAATATGACGGGCATACCATTGAAGAATCCCTCAGGCAGGTGGAACGCATTACCGGAAAGAAGATCAGGAAGTTGGCCGGGGACAGGGGGTACAGAGGAAAGAAAGAGGTGGGCGGCACCGGGATACTGATACCCGATGTTCCAAACAGGAAAGACAGTTATTACACACGCAAGAAGAAACATAAGCTATTCTGCAAGCGTGCAGGAATAGAGCCGACTATCGGGCATTTGAAATCAGACTTTCGTTTAGGACGCAACTTTTATAAAGGTGTGTTCGGGGATGTTGTCAATCTGCTCTTAGCCGCAGCAGCGTACAACTTCAAAAGAGCCATGAGGGTTCTTTGGCTACTTGTTGAAAAAATCTGCGGGACACTGTTTTCTTGCAATATCCCGCAGATGAGTACTTTTTAAGGGACGACTAAATAGAAGAGGGGGAGAGTTGCATTGTAGACAACTTTCCTCCTTTTTGAGTTGTGGTAAGCTATATTATATTCTTGAATCACTGCTTGTCTTGTAATTCACGTAATACATCATTTATAATATAAGTATCGCTCATTAGATGCAGACCGTAACGGGAGTCATGTAACATGGCACATACATTTGTTTCATAAAACAGATTTAATGCTCGTTCCGGGCTTATCTCCAATCGGACCGATAATAATAGGATGATACGACTTATTTTTCTCCAAAGTACTTGTTCTCTCATTTATTACCTCCTTTTCTGTCCATTGTATCCAGTGGAAAACTCTTATCAAAATGTAGATGTGTATCAATGAGTTGCTGATTGAGCAAACATATCTGATGATTAGGTTGTGCATATACCAATTGTCCGAGGGCTTGCTCTATGGTGATGATGTCGTTAAGGTAATCTTCTATGGTGTCAATCACCCGATCGTTTGCTACGCCTCCTTCTATGATATCATAACCTGTCCAAGGTTGTTTCCCATTTCTACTAGCGACAATAAAATTCAACCAATCCTGATCGTAAGCATCGAAACGAAGTAACTTGAATCCGGCTTTTATAGCTGCATCCATATCAAATTCATATACATTAATCCATGCAGTGGTACTTGCCCGTAATAATTGTACACGAGTAGCCCACCGTTCTGCTTGTGAGCGTAGTGAGGTTAGATAAAAACCTCTACCGAAATCTAAATCGGCACGTCCCACTTTGGCTAAAGGATGCTCTATAGAAAGGGTGGAACCATGATAAAGTGTTATTTTCATACTTTTCCGCCCTCCTGTGCTTCCCAGTTTTTCAAAGCTTCAGCCACATCCTCGCCTACATGTTTTAGGCTTTGTGTGTGCATCACTTCGTAATTGTCCAGTAGAAGACGTTTGATTAGGTTCATTTTCTCTAAACGTCGGCGCATTTCCATAGGAGAAATTCCCATTTCGCGTGCTCCGGCTTCTATCGCCATGACTGCAAAGTGAATCTTTTCACTTTCTAGGATATCTGGTTGTTTACACATAAGCATTAAAATTCAGTTTATAAACAAAGATACTTGATGGCAGGCAAATAAACAACATTGCCGGAACTTTTTTGTATATACAAGTAAAAGTCCTCCAAGCTGCCGCCGGAGGACTTTCACTACTAACCTTCAAACAAATTTATAAATAGTATTATGTCGCTTAATTATATCCTTTATTCTGTTCGTACAATCCTTCTTTTACTTTCATTTGTGAATCCGGTATCGGGTAGATGTATGAGTCTTTGGTGACCAGTTTGTATAATTCGTACGTTTCCGGCTTGGTGATAACTCCATTGGCATCGGAACCATTGCGCTTGAACATATCCTGCAATACACTTACATATCGGTTCTGACGTACTAAATCGTGCCAGCGGATTCCTTCAGATGCCAGTTCACGGCGGCGTTCAATATCTACAGAGTCTGCAAAATTCTCGATGGTAATATCATCATCCAAAGCATCCAGTCCGGCGCGTGTACGAATTTTATTCACCATTTCTTTCCCTTTGCCGGTAGGTCCTACAATTTCAGCATACATCAACATCACATCTTCCAGGCGGATTAGTGGATAATTGATGGGGAAATAGGTGCGGTCGGCAATCTGGTCATCGATGTCTTCGTATCCTAAAAGTTTGCGTTTCATTTTGTGCTCGAAGAATTTCAGGAAGAAATCCCCTCCTGTATAAGGAGTTCCGTCTTCGTCGACAAATTCACTTGTATTGATAGTTCCTGCACAACGTTTGTCAATGAAAGCACCAGTTTCGTCGGTTTGCTTGAAAATACCGTCCAATTGGTTCTCACACCATATTCTGTTACCGGACATTTGTATCTTCGTATAAGAATCGTTGACAGCCGGTACAGAGTTGAATACCATTGGATTACCATAGTTCTTGGCTGCAATATACTGGATCTCGAAAATATGATATTTGTTGTCGTTGTCACTGATCCATATTTTAATCCATTCGTCGGCTGTGCTCGCCCAATATTTATTGTTGGCGAAAGAATAATCGATCACCTCGCTGAATAGTTCCTCGGCCAACGCCTTTTTAGATGCATCCTGTACGGGATATCCTGCCATTGTCAGATAAACGCGTCCTAATAAAGACTTTGCAGCCACTTGGGTAGCACGCCCGGCTGAAGCGCTGTTTCCCATATAATTCAGCGGAGTGTCTACCAGTTTCTTTACTGCGTCCTCCAAATCCGGGACGATTGCTGTCTCATATACCTCCACCGGTTCAGACTGTTTGATCGTCATCGCTTCATTCACAGATACCGGTTCCAATACGATAGGAATACGTCCGAAGTAGCGTACTAAGTCAAAATAAGCCAATGCTCTAAGGAATTTGGCCTCGCCGATAAACTGGTTTTTGATAGCTTCTGAAGAGAAAGTAACCCCGTCGGTTTTGCTAAGAAACATATTGGCACGGGCTATAATCTCGTACAGATTATTCCAGGCTCCGGAAAGGGTACTGATGGTAGAAATGTTGGGATTGAAAGTTCCTATATCGATATAGTCACGTTGTTTATCCGTCGTTTTATCCACCCACGCATTGTCTGAACGAACTTCCGACATAAGCCAGGAATAGTCCGAAATAGGAAGCAGGCCGTTGTAGATACCGATAATGGCTTGTTCCATTTCACTGGGAGTTGAATAGAAATAGTCCGTGGTACGTGTGTCGTTAGGCTCCACTTCCAGCCAACTTTCACAAGAGGACAGTGACAATGTCAGCGCTAATCCTCCACTTATAAGATATTTATATAGTTTCATAGTTTCTTTCTTTTTTTATTTAGAATGTAACATTCACTCCTAACGTAATGACTCTGGCTTGCGGATATGAACCGTAGTCATAGTCTCCCGTTGAACCGCCATTGTTAGCTTCAGGTGAGAAACCACCTTCATATTTATCCCACATCAGAAGATTTTCCCCTGTCAGATAAACACGGGCATTCTGTATGAACTTCTTTTTGAATGGAATACGGTATCCCAATGTTACGTTTTTGAGTTTTATGAAATCTGTACTGTATAACCATCGGCTGTCATAGAACTGTCCCGTATTGGCGTTGTCGATACCCGGAGTTTTTCCGTCGCCCGGTTCTGCTTCCGATTTCCACATATTTTTCCAATGAGACAATACATTACCGTTGGCTCCCATACCCGGACGGTCCATAGCACGTCCCAGGACGCTGTAAATCTGGCCTCCTGTCTGTGCAGTAATCAGGAAAGATAAGTCGAAGTTTTTATACTTGAAGGTGTTTGTTATACCGAAAGTATAATCCGGATCAGGTTTGTCCATCAAGGTGCGGTCGCTGTCATTGATAACTCCGTCGCCATTTGCGTCCCGGTAGCGTACGTCGCCTACTTTGCTGTTCTGCATCACAGGATATTTTTGTAAATCAGCTTGTGTCTGATAGACTCCGACAGCATCGTACATATAAAAAGATCTCAATGGCTGGTTCACCATAAACACCTGTGTGGTGCTGTCATATCCTGTAAATACAGTGCTGTTGTCATCTCCCAGGCTAAGTACTTTATTCTGATTGTAAGAAACGTTCAGAGAAGTGCTCCATTTCAGTCTGCCTGTCAGATTCTGCGTAGTTACTTCCAGTTCGAAACCTTTGTTACGGATAGAACCGATGTTTCCCCATGCTTTGGTAAAGCCGAGCAATGCGGGAACAGTCACCTGATATAACAAGTCTTTGGTTGTTTTCACATAATAGTCGGCAGAAAGGAAGATACGGTTGTTGAATAATCCCATATCGAAAGCGACATTCCAGCTTTCAGTCTTTTCCCATCCAAGATCAGGATTGGCGAGCGATGTCGGTGCAAAACCGTTGATAATACTTCCGGATGAATAATTGGCACTGCTTAGTTTGGCAAGCGCTGTATTTGTAGGAATGGAGTTGTTACCATTTGCTCCCCAGCTGGCACGCAGTTTTAATGAATTCATGACGAAATCTTTCGGCCAGAATTTCTCGTTTGAGATACGATAAGCACCGGAAACAGCCGGGAATATACCCCAACGGTTCGCTTTTCCGAAACGGGAAGAGCCATCACGGCGGATACTTGCCGTCAGCAGGTAGCGATCGTCATATTCGTATTGTAAACGTCCGAAGTAAGACATCAGGCGGGATGGAGTTGATAATGACGCTGTAGCAGCAGTGAGTACGACGTCGGCCATATCGATCACTTCCAGAGAGTTGTCCGGAAATTGAGTGGCTGATAATCTCATGGAGGAACCTCCGGAGCTTTCCATAGAATAACCGGCCATGGCACCGACAGTATGTCTGCCGAATGTCTTGTCGTAATGCAACACTCCCTGAAGGAGGAATTTGTTGCTACGTGACTCGGTACGACTTGCTGTGGTTCTGTATCCTTCTACGTCTGTCCGGTACTTGGTGATAGTGCTCGGTACAAACGAACGGCTTTGGCTGCTGCTGAAGTTATATGAACCGGTCACTTCCGCTTTGATTCCATTCCAGATATCTGCTTTGACATAAGCGGAGGAGCTTAATTGCACCTTTTCTCCTTTGTTTTGTACATGTTCCATATAAGCAACAGGACTGATTTTGCTGGAACTGGTCCAACGATAGTAGCCGTAAGCTCCTGCACCGGTATAGATGCCATCTTCAGGTTCTGCAACCGGAGCCATGGTAAGTACGTTCGTTGCCTGACGGTCTTTACCATCTACACGTCCTCCTTCATTCCAACTGGCGGATGGTGCCAGATTAACTCCGACAGTAATCCGGTTGAGCACTTTCGATTCTACATTGGCACGGAAATTCAAGCGCTTATAATTACTTTCGATAGCGATACCCTCCTGATCTGTGTATCCCATTGATACACGATATTTAGTGTTACCGCGACCACTTGAAAGAGAGAGTTGATAATTCTGTATCGGAGCCAGACGGAAGAATTCATCCTGCCAGTCAATCAATTTCAGATTGCCGTAACCGGGTTCTGTCCAGCGGGGGTCATTCAGGAAATAATAACTTTCCTTTCCACCGATCATTGCCAGACGGGTGGCGTAATCATCTTCAATCGTTGCTCCTTTACTCCCGTATTGAGAAATATATCTGTTATTATTATATGCGGTACGGAATTCAATCCATTCTTCGGGCGACAGTACATCTACTTTCCTTTCCAATGACTGAATACCGAAAGAAGCCTGGAACTGTACTCTCACTTTTTCATCTGTACCAGCTTGTTTGGTGGTAATCAAGACAACCCCATTGGCACCGCGGGAACCATAGATAGCCGATGAGGAAGCATCTTTCAATACTTCAATAGACTGTATGTCTCCGGGGTTGAGGCTACCGAGGTCATCGACAGGAATACCGTCCACTACATATAAAGGAGTAGCATCCGCGTTGATAGAAGCAGCTCCACGTACACGAATCTGTAATTCGGAACCCGGTTCACCGGTGGTGCTGCGAACTTCCACACCCGCCAGTTGCCCTTGCAGGGAAGAAGCGATATTGGTTGATGCCCGGTCTTCCAGCTTTTCGGCATTTACTTTGGCGATAGCTCCGGTCACATTTCCTTTCTTGGCACTACCGTAGCCGATTGCTACAACTTCATCCAGTGCGATAGCGGATTCCGACAGTTTGATTTGAAGCGTTTTATCGGTAATGGTTACTGTTTGAGTGTTATATCCGATAAAGGACACTTCCAGTAGTTTGGCACTTTTGGGAGCGGAGAGTACAAATTTACCGTCTAAATTAGTAATCGTTCCTTTGGCGGTTCCTTTCACAGTGACGTTTGCACCGATAATCGGTTCATCTTTCTCATCTACGACTACACCTGTCACCGTCCGGTTTTGTGCGAACGACAGGGCAGATTGTACTACGAATAGAGTCATTAAAAGGAGATATTGAATCTTCCTTCCCAGACTGCCATTTCCATGCAAAATGTTTTTCATGTTAATATCTCTAAGTGATTAAATTAGTAAATAACGGAAGATGCAGACATGGTTTGTTTTTCCATTTGTCTGACTTCCTCTGCAAAGGAAGTGTATTAGGAGAAATTACGCTCAAGTATTCGTACGGAAAAGATGTAATTTCATACTAATTGCTAAAAAACACATTTGGCATTTGTACGCCACCCCCTATGAACGTACAAATATAGCCTTTTCAACGGATTGCCTTTATCTGTTCATACATCTGTTTGCCCAAATATTCGGCAGAATTTTGGTTGAAATGCAAACGGTCACCCATCAATTCCGCATCCGACATGTCTATCAAATATGCGTTCTTATCTTCTTTGGCAAAACGTTTCATGGCGGCTTCCACTTCGCTGCCATACTGTTTGTTCTTCTTGGCTACCGTACCGAAAATGAAAGGTAGGTTGGAGTAATCCTTTCCTGTTTTTTCGCTTAGATGGTTGCGTACATAAGTGACTACTGCTTTTAGGTTTTCATAATATTTATCTCCATGTGCATGGTCACTTTCTCCCTGATGCCATAGGAACGCATCAATCTGATAACCGTTTTTCAACTTGGATAATGTATTGTCAATGCAGCCGTCTATGTCATTGATGAAGGACAGAAGTAAAGAACGTCCTTTCTCACTGGTTGCCGTATTGTTTGCCAGCCATTCGGGATTCGCCGACCAATGAATTGATTTGTCCGAAGCATTGGAAGGCTCGATAGAAGTTCCGCCGATTGCCCATTTGATAACATAGAAAGGCTCTTGCCACCATTGTTCCAGCCAATAGTAGGTAATAGCATCGTATCCCCAGGTATTGGGTTTGGCTCGTCTTTTACTCTTAGGCCAGAAGGGACGGAATTTCCCGTCTGTACGGTTCTGGGCAATTCTGCAATACTTGTAGGCTCCTGTCGTAAAAGCCGTATCTGTTGCCATTGTTTTGATGTAATCCGGCAAACGGTCGTTGGGTACACGTCCGTCGGTATTCGATTGTCCGGCGGTGATAATCACATGGGCAGGTTCGTTGTTGCCCGCCATACAGTTGCAGCTGAATGCAAGTATGAAAAGGATCAGTAAATTCTTCATGATAGAAATATGCTTTATGATTTTATAAACTATGGAGGTAATAAAAAGTCCTCCTCACGTTTATTATCGCTCGGGAGGACTTCTTATCAAACTAACAATCGTGTGAGAAATCTAATACCTGTTGAAAACTATTTATTTGATTGTTTCGAGAAACTCTACTTCGATGATTCTTAACTGGTTTTTGCTGCTGCTTTTTTCCAGCTCCATTTTATTGGCGGCCTTAGCCTCTACTTCGATAATCTGTCCGAAAGCATCTTTGTCACTAGTGTTTCCTTTCAAGCGGATGGTTATCGTATTGGCACGTACGGGCTTTTCTACATTGAGATGAATATATCCCAGGCTTTTATCCGTGTTTCCGCTCCAAATCAATGTGTTGCCGGCATATACTTCCAGCGGGTAACTTCGTGAACGCCATCCTTGCAGTTTGATACATATATCGTCAATTTCGGCATCTCTTTCCAATGTATAGGTAATCCATGCAGTGCTTAGTTTACCGTCATTCTTCCATTCGGTCAGTTCGATATCATCGTAGCTTTTTTCAGCATCATTATTGTTGGAACCGGCTTTTGCCGAAACGATTCGTACGCCCTTTTTGCTGTCTTTGTAAGAAGGGGTAGAAGGTGTTTCGCCTCTATCCAGTCTGCCTTTCAAGGTAGACTGCGGAAGATAGGTACTCAAACCTCCGGTCACTTTTACAGGCACCGTTTCCAATGTGAGAGTGGCACTTGGAAGTCCTTTAGCCTGTGCTGTCAGAGTTACTTTTCCGGCAGTCGTCGTACTGCGGATCAGTGCGCGGTTGATACCACATTCTACCGGAAGGTTTGTATCAAGAATATGATTGTTTTCACCTTGAGCAATACCTCCACGCCATTCCGCATGACCGTTGAGTGTGAACTGAACGGTACGGTTGTCCAACGGACAGCGTTTTCCGTCTTTATCTACCACTTCCACCTGTATCAATGCCATATCCGCACCGTCTGCATGAAATCCTTCGGGGTTTTGGATAGCGGTAAGTTTCAGACTGGCAGGTTCACCGGCTGTATTTAGAGCATAGCGGCTGATTTCTTTCCCTGCTTTATTGTAGCTGACAGCTTCCAGCTTGCCCGGTTTGAAGGCTACGTTGTCGAAAGTAAAGAGAAAATTGTATTGGCGTTTGCCTTTACCCAGGGAGTTACCATTCAGGAAAAGTTCCACCTCTTCTCCGGTAGATACTACCTGCACAGGTTTTACCGTATTTTCCGGATAGTTCCAATGGCCGATGATGTAGGTCTGGTCTTTTTCCGTATCTACCCATCCGTCCCACATTACCTGATGTGCGTAGAAAGCATCTTTTTCGATACGCATCGCGTCCGTCACTCCACTTCTTCGGTAGTTTTCCGCACCCCGGTAATGAGTGTTAGTGTCGGAGAAGATAATTTTAGTACCGCCGGAGCTGACTCTGTTACCCGTTCCGGGACGCTCACGCCAATAATCATACCAGCGGGCTATCATGGTGATGGCAAGTTCATCTTGGTTGCGGTTATAGTCAGTGGCCGGTTGTCCTTTATAAAGTGGTCCGTCACCTTCTTTGTGGAAAGGATAGCTGTATTCATCCCAGTACTTTCTTAAACCTTCGTCGCGGCAATATTCGGTCGCCCACATCGGATGATGTTCGCTTCTGTTGATGTACAGCATTTCGCCGCCGTATTCCGCTTCGCGGATATCCAACATTTCACGTGATCCGATGGCACGTCCGCCGAACGGGTCGTATTTGTCGCGGACAGTTTTCATTTCTATCATGTGTTCGCGGCTGATGGCTTTGTTGCCACATTCGTAGAACAGGATACTCGGATTATTACGGTTGTAGATAATCGCGTCTCGCATCAACTCCACCCGTTGTTCCCATTGACGTCCTTCACGGTCTTTTTCAGCATCTCCGGCAGGCATTGCCTGTATCAGACCTACACGGTCGCAGGATTCTACATCCTGTTTCCACGGAGTAACGTGCATCCAGCGAACCAGGTTCGCGTTTCCTTTCACCATCAGGTCGTTAGAGAAATCACTCAACCAGGCAGGTACGGACAGGCCTACTGCCGGCCATTCGTTGCTGGTACGCTGTGCATATCCTTTCATTTGGATAATACGGTCGTTCAGCCATATCTTTCCTTCGGCAAAACGTGTCTTGCGGAAACCGGTGCGGGTACTGACTTCGTCGAATACCTGATTGTTGTCATCTTTCAGAGCGGTTTTTACCGTATACAAGTAACCATATCCCCAACTCCAGAAGTGAAGATCATGGAGGGTGGCTGATGCTTTTACCGTTTTAGTCTCTCCGGCTTTCAAAGTCACTTTATCACCCTGGAAAGTTTTCATTAGTTTGCCGTCTGCATCAAGTACACTCACTTGATAGCTGAATTGCCGGGGAGCCTTACTGTCATTTCTGACTTCCGATTCGGCATGAATCGTAGCTTTACGTCCTTGGATGTCGAAGTCTTGGGCATAGACGTATACGCCTGTCGTTTTCAGGTTGCTGTATAAGGGAAGAGTCTGATATACATTATCAGTAACGTACAAGAAGACGTTTTTAGGAATACCACCATAGTTGGCATTGAAATTACGGTCGTTCCACTGGAACTTGGAGTTAGTTCCTTCTTCTCTGTACATCCAGTTGTTGTCGGTGCGAACGGCAATCACGTTCTCACCCTCTTTGATATGCGGAGTCAGGTCGAACCCTACTGCCATAACACCGTTTTCGTGTCTGCCCAGATAATGTCCGTTGAGATAGAAGTCTCCGCGTTGGCGTACTCCTTCAAATTCGACGAATACTTTCTGATTACTTTTCAGTTCCGGAATCCGGAAACTCTTGCGATACCATACCACTGTATCTGTCAATTGTTCGATGGAAAGTTTGAATGCTTCATCTTCATTGAAGGCATGAGGCAAAGTCACTTGTTTCCATTTACTGTCGTCGAATTTTGCGTCTTTGGCTTTAGGAAAGTCTCCTATCCGCAGCTTCCATTCGCTGTTGAAATTGTATTTTTTGCGTTCGGATGCCTGTCCGTTGATGACAGACAGTGCAGTCAGCAGAAATACGAAAAGAAATAATTTGTGTTTCATGATAGTCTATTAAAATGTTCTGCTGCAAAGGAAGTACATTGAGAGAAAACATACATATACTACCGTACGGAAAGGATGTAATTTTTATCTCATGATGAAAAAAAGCGACTGGTATTTGTACACACTTTCAGATAATAGTACACATTCCCCGTTGATGGGAGAATGAGATACTATTATCTGCGGTTAGCGCATGTCCTTTTTAAACATCCGTTTCATTCCCTTCTTCTTTTTCTTCGGAAGATTGTTCCGTGTTCTCTGCCGTATCATTGGAAGCCGGAGCTTTACCACCGTTCTTCTGATAAACAGAAGGGGCTATACCGAATTGATTCTTGAAGCATTTGCTGAAATAATAGGGATCGTTGATACCTACTTTGTAGGAAATCTCGGAAACAGTCAGGTCTTCGGTTAACAATAATTCCGCAGCTTTCTTCAAACGAATGACACGCAGGTATTCATTGGGAGAGTATCCGGTGACACCACGCACTTTCTTGTAGAATACGGTACGTCCCAATCCCATCAGGTTGGCATAGTCATCTACGGAGAATTCCGTTTCCACCATGTGCTCGTTCAGCATTTCATTCAGTTTTGCCAGGAATTTGCTGTCCTTGTTGTTCGTACAGATAGCCGCATGAACCATTCCCGGTTCGTTGGAGAATTTTTCACGCAGTTTGTCCCGCTGTTCGATCAGTTTGGAGATTCTGGCCAGTAATAAGGAGATGCTGAATGGTTTGGTGATATAAGCATCCGCGCCGGATTCGATACCTTCCAGATATTTTTCTTCCATATTGAGGGCGGTCAGCAGAATGATGGGGATGTGGCTGGTGGCAAATTCATTCTTTAATTTCTTGGTCACTTCGAATCCCGTCATACCCGGCATTAATACATCGCAGATAATCAGGTCTGCATCATAAGTTTGTGCACGTTCGAAGCCACTGATACCGTCCGCTTCTGCTACCACTTCGAAGTAATGACCGATTTCTTCTTTCAGGAATTCGCGGACATCATTATCATCTTCAATGATTAATACTTTCCGCTTGTTCAACGGTACGGGAGGTGTTGCTTGTTCTTCCGTATTTTCGTCTGTGACAAACTCTTTATGACGTTGTTCCTCTTCTTCAATCAATAACTGGTTAGGAACCAGGAAATCTTTTTCTTCATAAACACTGGCATCCGTTGGTAGTTCGACGGTGAAAATGGAACCGCCGCCTTCATTCTCATTATAAGAAATCGTTCCTTTATGTATATTGACCAGACCGTATGTGAGATGAAGTCCGACACCTACACTGCTGTGTGAGAAGCTGCTTTGCATAAAGCGTTTGAACAGTTCGGCACGCTTCTCTTTCGGGATGCCCAGTCCTGTGTCGATCACTTGTATGCAGAGTTGTTTCTTCTGTTCCTGTACGTTTACTTTGAATATAATCTTTCCGTTGGAAGGAGTATATTTAAAAGCGTTGGAGAGCAGGTTATAGATCACTTTATCAAGATTTCCTTTATCCACAGGTATCTTGTAAGAGTTCTGTGAAGGCTCGAAACGGAAATCCATGTTTTTGGATTCGCTGACATCCTTGAAACTAAGGAATATCTCATAGCAGAAAGCGACAACATCCGTTTCCTCCAGGGAGAGGGCGAGTTTGTTTTTCTGCATTTTCCGGAATTCCAGTAGTTGGTTGATAAGCCTCAACATTCGTTTCGTGCTCTTGTCCATGATCTTCAGGGAGTGTTGCATATCCTTGGAGTGGTTTCCCATGTTGACAATTCTTTCCAAAGCACCTTGAATCAGTGTCAACGGAGTGCGGAATTCATGGGAGATGTTGGTAAAGAATTCCAGTTTATACTCCGTCAGCTGGTTTTCTACGGCGATACGGTTACGCAGCGCATTGAAATTTCTGATAATACGGAAACTGAAGTAACCCGCTATGGCTATCAGAATGGCATAGATCAGGTAAGCCCATCCGGTTTTCCAGAAAGGAGGAGCTATTACGATTTCCATCACATTTTCTTCTCCCCAGATACCGGCGGCGTTGCAGGCTTTCACATGCAGTTCATATTTGCCCGGAGGCAGATTCCGGTAAGTGGCAAAGTTCAGGCTGGAGGGTGAACTCCATTCCGTATCGTATGGAGGAAGACTGTAAGAGTATTTGGATACCCCGTCCAGATAGTTGAAGGTAGAGAAAGAGATCGTGAGTGAACTCTGATAATATTTCAGGTTCAGTTCGTTGATGTAGGGCATTGCTTCCTGTAAAGGCGAATCCTCCACTCCCGGAAGCATGTGCGCACCGTTGATTTGAAGTCCGGTGAAGATAACGGAGGCAGGCTTGTCCAACGTCTCTATCTTGTTGGCATCCAGTACTACCAAGCCATAGTTTGTTCCGAACAATAATTTGCCGTCATTGCTGACGCAAGCGGTGTTTTCACTATATACATTTCCTAAAGTGTAGGAAGAGAAAAAATAATTCTCTATCTGTTTGGTGGCCGGGGTGAAACGGGAGATGCCATATTCGGTTGCAATCCACATTTTATGGTCCTTATCCTGAACGATTGACTGGACGACTGCATTGGATAATCCGTCTTTTATATCATAGCAATCGAAAGTCAGGTGTTGATAGCTGTCTCCCGGGTGGCAGACTGCGAATCCGGCCCCGGAAGTACCAATCCACATATTACCTTTATCATCGTTCATCAAACAACGGATCTCGTTGCTGGGGAATGTGCCGTTGGCATGATTGTAAATCACGTAATTCTTGGGTGATGCAATCAGTGAATCCGGATGGAAGATATAAATACCGTTGTTGGTGCCTACCCACATGCGTCCGTTCTTGTCCTCTTCGATGACACGGATGCGTTTTTCACCATAGTTGTCTTGTAAGAAGTGCTTAAACTGGTAACCGTCGGCAGTCTTAACTGCCAAATTCAATCCTCCACCGAAAGTGCCCAGCCACATACGTCCTTTTCTATCGCGATAAATGGAGTAAACCTGGTCGTTGGATAGAGAGTTAGGGTTCCTGGGGTCATTCTTATACCATTTGTTTGCGCCGATGCGAAGGCCAATCCCTCTCATTCCCAGCCATAAGTTGCCTTCCTGATCTTCGTTCATGCTGTAAACGTTATGGGTGAAGTCTTCTTGGCGGATCACTTTGGTTAGGGCAGAGTTGTATTCGTAAAGGCTACCCATGCGGTTAGCCATGTAGATATTGCCGTTTTGAGTCTGGAAGAGCATACGAATGGTATTCGAGCGGTCGGAACTGTTTTCACCGCTGGGATGAATACGTTGTGTCCCTTTGTTCAGAATTTCCAAATGAGATAAACCCGAGAATTCGGAGCTTACCCAGATACCTCCAGAACGGTCTTCCATTACAAATTGAAGATAGTTGGAGTTGATGTGGCTGGATTGATTGACTTCGAATGTGAAGTGTTGCAGGTTGCCCGTCGATAACTCATAAGCGTAAAGCCCGTTGCCGTAAGTCGATATCCAGAGAATGTCCCGTGAGTCGTGTACGATGCTGTAACGTTCCACATCGATGTAACCGATATGTTTGGAGGAAAGGAACTGGAAAGGTTTGATTTTGCCGGTGGTTATATCGACGTACCATAAATTGCCCGTATAGTTATGTACCCATACATTTTTCTTATTGTCCCTGGTGACAGCGCCATTTTTGATATTCAGTTCCGAGTAACGACTTAGTTTACCGGTCGGAATATCCAGTATATAGCTGCCGTTGACGGTAAACAATACCCATTTATCCTGCAAGAGGAAGTTGCCTGTGACGTGGCCTGTATCATCAAAGCTTTCTGCTAACGACGCAACCTTTTCCAGCTTGTCCGCGGAATAGGTATGACGGTAGATTTCATTTTTATCGGTAATGATACAAGTGTATTTATCATAAGAAATGATGTGTTCCCAGTTCTGTTGTTGCGGGTCGAGGTTGTTCGTTTTACCATTCTGATACTTCAATAACCCTTTGTCCGTACCAATCCAGACTTCTCCTTTTGCACTTTCCAGAACGAATTGCACTTTATCGGAAGGCAGGTTGCCTGATTTTTCTTTATACGCCTGCGATGAAAATTTGCCGTTCTGATAAACGACTCTGCGGCAACCGTTTTGATTATGCCATAACCAAATAGAGTTGTCGGAAAGGATAATGAATTTGGAATAGTTTTCCTTGTATTCCCCATTTCCGGTGAAATCTACAAAACAGCCATGACGTAAATCATAGCAACTGATAAAAGAAGAAATTGTTGAAATCCACATGAAGCCGTTCGGGTCTTCTTCCATGCTTCGGATACGGGAATCGGCTAATGAGAGCGGGTTATTTATATCCGGATAGATATTGACGAAAGAATTGCCGTCATAATAACTTAATCCGTTGAGAGTTCCCAGCCAGATAAATCCTTTACTGTCCTGCATCATATAGCGGGTCGAGTTATTTGCTAATCCATCTCCGGTAGTCAGCTTATTGGAGCGAATTTCCACGGAGGCCGACAGTGGATAGAGATAAAGCAATAAAAGCGATAATATAAGGAATGTATTCTTCTTCATAGTGGATTTATATGTGTTATATGCAGGCAAAGATAGTTATTTCTTTGGATTTTAAACAAATCTGCCCTTCGTATAGTAAAATACCAAGGGCAAGAGATGTGTATTTGTGGTTGGCGCTGATACTTTTAGTATAACACTTACTTGAATTGATATCCTCTGAAAGTACCTTTCATCTTTATAAGGTCCGGTCCGAAATAGAATCCCGGTTGTGTTGGCTGGTTGTAGCCTACATTTTGGGTAGCGATACTGATTCTGTATATCGGTTCTTCAAGGAAGGTGTGGAATCTGTATTCGGTCGGGATAGTTGATACGTAGAGCCGGAGAGAAGCGTTGTCCTCGGAGCGTACGAGTACTTCTTCCCGCCAGTCGCCTATAATGTCACCTTGCAGACAAGGATTCGATTTCGTTCCATTGTTGAAAAGAGTTCCTGTGAATTTGACAAGCGGAACAAACTTTTTATTTTCCCAGTCGTATTTAATAATCATGTTTCTATCCAGTAGTTCGCGCAATAGGTCTCCATCCCACCAGACAGCCATATTGGTCGGCATATTTCTCATTTTAGGGGCTATGATTTCTCCTTTTACGTTTCGAATACCTTGTGAATCTCCTGACCACATTTCCACACCCGGATGAGTCGGGTCAATGTCGGCGGCCATACAACGTCCTACATCGGTATTGCTTTTTAGCTGAAACAACACTTCTCCCGTTGCAGCATCTCTATAAGTGGAGCCGTCACGTTTGTTTTCATGGCAGTCCCACACTTGCAGACCTTTTCGTGAAGGGTCAAAATGTGTCAGGTGGATGGCGTCTCCATGTCCCATTCGGGTAGAATAAAGTCCTTTGCCGTTGTGGTCGATAGCACAGGAACCGTAAATGATTTCGTCGCATCCGTCACCATCCACATCGCCTACGCGCAGATTGTGGTTTCCTTGTCCGGCGTACTGCTCACATCCGGGATGGTTGCTGTCGAATACCCAACGGTTCTTCAGTTCTTTTCCGTTCCAGTCGAAGGCAGCCAGAACAGTACGCGTGTAGTAGCCTCGGCACATGACAACACTTGGGTGTACTCCGTCAAGATAGGCTACACAAGCCAGGAAGCGGTCGCTTCGGTTACCTTTTGCGTCTCCCCAGTCGGCAACGTTGCTGCGGGCAGGGATATAGTCGATGGTATGTAAGGCTTCACCGGTGTCTCCTGAAAAAACAGTCAGGTATTCCTTACCTTTCAAGATACGTCCTTGCTTCATCATTTGATTCCTGCTTTGGTCAAAGGAACCGGCTTCGCGATAGTCTGCATCGGCATTTCCAATTACTTTTCCTTTTCCGTCCACTGTTCCGTCGGCAGTCCGCATCACTACTTCCGCTTTGCCGTCGCCATCCAGATCGTACACCATGAATTGAGTATAATGAGCTCCTGCACGTATGTTTTTACCCAAGTTGATACGCCATAGTTGTTCTCCGTTCATTCGGTAACAATCGATGTATACTTCGCCTGTATAGCCTTCATGTGCATTGTCGTGTGAATTGCTGGGGTCCCATTTGAGAATAATTTCATATTCGCCGTCACCGTCTACGTCACCGATGGAAGCATCATTGGGACTGTACGTGTAGGTATCACCTGCCGGAGTTATTCCGTCCGCCGGTTTTTGCAGGGGAATTTCCAGATAGCCGAGAGGCGCGTTTTCCGGGAGTGTGTATGTACCGTCAATATGATGCGTCTCCTTGCCTTTTAGAACAGGACGCACTTCGTAAACAGCCGTTTTCTGACTGTTATTCTTATCACGGAACAAGGTGCTGACTGTGATGGGAGTGTCTGTCAGTTTCTTCCCGTCTCTGTACACATTGAAACCGGTCTGTATCGGATCGGAAGAAAGATACCTCCACGAAACGATTACTTCTGAAGGGTTTTCGCGAATGGCAACTACGCCGCGGTTTAGTTTCTCCCGTTGTAACTTTGAGTAGTTATAACCAGGTTGTGCTGTCATTGTTGCAACAGGCAGTAACATGAATATGCACAATAGATAAATTGCAATTCTTCTCATATTTGTTTCATCGGTTTGGACCTTATTATATTTATTCACTCGCAAAATTACTCCTTTTTTGAATGTATGAAATGGAGAAATGTACAAAGACTATATACAATTGTGCACCCTTTCAAATTAATTGTCCGTATGATATAATATTCTATCTTTTGCGTACATCCGTCCATTACCTCTTTGATGATATGCGATAATTTTGCAACATGAACTAAAAGAAGTAATTATGAAGTATCTTTTATCTATTGTACTATTGGCCTTGATTGGTGTTACAACTCCGAAAAAGACAATTCCCGCTTATGATTGGGGAAGTGTGTCTGCAAAGCCGGATTTATCGTGGGCCGATCAGGTGGGGGCGCAGAGGACTCCGGAAAACACAGAATGGGATGCCAGAAAGTTCGGGTTGCGGAATGACACTTCCGTATTTAGTACTCCTGCTATCCAGGCCGCTATTGATGCTTGTCACCAACAGGGAGGAGGCACGGTAGTTGTTGCCCCGGGGTATTATAAAATAGGTGCTTTGTTTATCAAGAGTGGTGTGAACCTGCATCTTAGTAAAGGTACTACCTTGCTTGCGAGTGATAATATTCAGGACTATCCGGAATTTCCTTCCCGCATTGCCGGTATCGAAATGACATGGCCTTCGGCTGTTATCAATATAATGGATGCGGAAAATGCCGCTCTTACGGGGGAAGGTTTTATCGATTGCCGCGGAAAAGTATTCTGGGATAAATATTGGGCGATGCGGGAGGAATATGAGAAGAAGAATCTGCGTTGGATTGTGGATTATGATTGCAAACGGGTGAGGGGAGTACTGGTTTCCAACAGCAAGCATATCACGTTGAAAGACTTTACGTTGGTGCGTACGGGATTCTGGGCTTGTCAGATTTTGTATTCGGATCATTGTTCGGTGAGCGGACTTACTATTAATAATAATGTAGGAGGTCACGGACCAAGTACGGATGGCATTGATATTGATTCATCCACCAATATTCTGGTAGAAAACTGTGATGTGGATTGCAACGATGATAATATTTGTATTAAGGCAGGGCGTGACGCGGATGGACTGCGTGTGAATCGTCCGACGGAGAATGTGGTGGTTCGTAACTGTATCGCCCGTAAAGGTGCGGGCTTACTGACTTGCGGAAGTGAGACTTCCGGTTCTATCCGCAATGTACTGGCTCATGATCTGATAGCGTATGGCACAGGAACGACATTGCGTCTGAAATCATCCATGAACCGTGGCGGAACGGTCGAGAATATCTATATGACGCGTGTTGAGGCTGATAGTGTGACTCATATCCTGTCTGTCGATTTGAACTGGAATCCGAAATATAGTTATTCTGCCTTGCCGAAAGAATATGAAGGAAAAGATGTTCCTGAACACTGGACTACTATGTTGACTCCGGTAGAGCCGAAGGAAAAGGGGTATCCTCATTTTCGTAATGTGTATTTCTCTCACGTAAAAGCAGATGGAGCAAAACGTTTTATTTCCGCTTCGGGATGGAGCGCAAGTCATCGCATCGAGAATTTTTATCTGTCTAACATTAATGCGGAGGTGGAATCTGTCGGAAAGATAACTTATGGAAAGAATTTCCAGTTACAGGATATTCATTTGACGGTAAAAGATAAAAGCCGATTGAGGCAAACGGATAATATAGATAGTAAGATTGAGATTAATTACAAATAATTCTCCTTACAGGCATGAAGCTCTTGACAAAGCCTTTTTTATGTTGTATATTTGTAGGTGTGAATATCAATGGATAAAAGGTTTGATTAAAAAGAATGAAAAAGAAACTAGTACAATATGATGACAATATATCAGGGAATCCTTACAGTAGTTAAGCTGTGAGAGTTTCTGTATGAGCTAAAGGCTGCGAATCTTTATGGGATTTGCAGCCTTTTTTGTGTTCGCCCGACATGGGCATAGTCTAACGGGTGCAAGTCCCTAACGCAGCTTAATAGCGGCAAGCGTACAGCCAAAGGCAAGGGTGTCCGTAGCGATGCGGAATCTGAAGGAAGCCGTAGGCAAATCACTGACTTGACGAACAGAAACTTGATATTAAGGCACATGCTCGTGGGTAAGGTCGCACGACGGACTAAAGCCCTATAGCTATTCGGAACGAGTGGTGTAAATCAAGCAAGTATAAGTGAGAAAGATTATGTTCTTAATCGGGGAGGTCTCACGGACACAGCAAATAGTTTTTTTTTTTTTTACGAAAGTTGTGGAGTAAAGCTTGCCGTGAGAAGTCAGCAGACGCCATAGTAGTGGGAAAAAAAAGTCAATACACCCCACGAAGGGCAGAACCTAATAATTAAGCGAAAGTAATTGAAACGTACTGTATGAAAGTAAGAATGCAGAAAACATCAGCCCAAGCTAATGACTGCCCTCAAAGAGATAGGTCTGCAACCAAAAGGTATGAGGGAGTGCAGACTTTCATGTGGATATGTGAAGACAACTTTGCGGAAGTACCATTCGACAAGGCACATTTATTGGAACTCATTCTCAGTCCCGACAATCTTAACCGCTCGTACAAGGCAGTGGTAGGCAATAAGGGCAGTGGCGGTATTGACAAGATGTCGTGTGAGCAATTGCTACCGTGGCTCTTGGCCAACAAGAATGAGTTGACAAGTTCCTTGCAACAAGGGACATACCGTCCCAATCCTGTCCGCAGGGTAGAGATACCCAAAGACAACGGAAAGAAGCGGCTATTGGGAATCCCCACTGTAGTAGACCGATTAGTCCAGCAAGCCATCAACCAAGCACTGACCCCAATCTATGAGCGACAGTTCTCTCGGACTAGCTACGGCTTCCGTCCCAATCGGAGCTGCCATAGTGCGCTACGAAAGGCGCAAGAGATAGTTGAGATCGGCTACCGATATGTGGTCGACCTCGACCTTGAACGCTTCTTCGATACCGTAAATCACAGCAAGCTCATAGAAATCCTCAGCCGCACGGTAACAGACGGCAGAGTAGTCAGTCTAATACACAGATATCTAAGCAGCGGAGTAATCACCCGAGGACTTTTTGAAGCGAGCGAAGAGGGCACACCGCAAGGTGGACCTCTAAGTCCGCTGTTGAGTAACATAATGCTCAACGAATTGGATAAGGAACTCGAACTCCGAGGACACCCGTTTGTCCGATATGCCGATGATGCCCTGATATTCTGTAAATCCAAACGAGCCGCACAGCGTGTAAAGTCAAGTATCACACGATTTATCGAGGGGAAACTCTTTCTGAAAGTAAATCGGGAGAAAACCGTAGTGTCCTATGTACGAGGAGTTAAATTCCTCGGCTACTCCTTTTATGTAAACAAAGGCAAATGTCTGCTTGCTGTACACCCCAAAACCAAAACCAAGATGAAAGCCAAGCTCAAAGAGTTGACGAGTCGCAGTAATGGTTGGGGCTATGAACGCAGGAAACAGAAGCTGAAAGAGTACATACGGGGTTGGATAGGGTACTATCATCTTGCTCAGATAAAACGGCTTTGCCTTGAAACCGATGAATGGTTAAGGCGACGGATACGAATGTGTATATGGAAAGCATGGAAGAAACCCAAGACGAGGATAATCAACCTCAAACGATGTGGCATAGCCGCCCGGCAAGCCTATCAATGGGGGAACACACGTCTTGGTAATTGGCGTATAGCCGACAGCCCGATTTTGACACGAGCCCTATCAAATGAGAATCTGAAAAAGGCAGGGTATATCACGCTGACGGATAGTTATCTCGAATGGTATCCAAAATAGGAACCGCCGTATGCCGAACGGCACGTACGGTGGTGTGAGATTGTGCCACGAGAAGCATGGCTAAATGCTTCGCAACTATGTAGGAGATGAGGGTAGGTCCCTCGCAATCAACTTGCAGGAGTGGGTTGCAAACCCGTATATGCTGCTCTTTCCCCATGGTTAGGGTAGTGAACGATATATGAAAAGGCAATGTACAAATTGTCAGGTAACTTAGCAGGAGATGACCGCAAGGGAACCATTGATGAAGCATCGAAAATAACCGTAGATGATGTCAAAACCAAGAGTTTCTCACTCTTTTGGGACAAGTAACGAGATTACCTGTTTATTGTCGTTACGGCATCCGGTGTACAGATGGCATGACTTGTTAAGAGGCTCTTATGTGGAACGTGGGAACCTGCTATAAGATGTTAACGGAAAATTCCAAGGGGCAGAACCTTCAAGGAAGAAAGTACGGATGCTTATAGTAGGGGCGGACTGACTCGTAGTAGTGTAGAAGTACCTGTAATGGGTATGGAGCGAAGGGGTCAGCTTATTTAGCGTAAAAGTTAGTACAACTGATAAACAATTAGGAAGATGCAAAACGACAACGCAAAACCAATATCAATATCGAAGCAATTGGTTTATGATGCATTTCTGCGTGTGAAAGCAAACCGTGGAAGTGCAGGGATTGATACTGTCTCTTATACACATCTGACGCTGCCGACGATCTTACGCGTGTAGA
>ENA-UBIJ01000316-UBIJ01000316.1-human-gut-metagenome-genome-assembly--contig:-NODE-316-length-24749-cov-7.737831_pt1 | contig 24749 bp, 18 predicted proteins | sample MGYA00244944_ERZ654876 | MGnify/ENA primary metagenome ERZ654876 (study PRJEB26926, sample SAMN06164748) | human gut metagenome | biome: ENVO:00009003; feature: ENVO:2100002; material: ENVO:00002003...
CTACACGCGTAAGATCGTCGGCAGCGTCAGATGTGTATAAGAGACAGGCTTTTTGGTGACGGTAAGCCCCAGGATCACGTTGTCCCGGATAGTGCGCCAGGGAAACAGCTGATCCCGCTGGGGCATGAACCCGACCTTCCCGGAGGGACCGCGGACGGGGGCGCCGTCCACCTCCACCGTGCCGGCGGTAAGAGGCTCCAGCCCGGAGACCACCGACAGCAGCGTGGATTTGCCGCAGCCGGAGGGGCCCACCACGCTGCAAAACTCCCCCGGGGCGATGTCTATGTCTACCCGCCGCAGGGCCTCCACCTCGCCGTCGGGCGCCTGATACACAAAGGACGCGCCGCGAAGATGAATCATTTGATCTGCCTCCTTTGCTGAGAGAATGACTCTCCGTGGTCATACTATGCCGCCGGGACGGCGGGGGTGCGGAGAGAAGTCTGCCGAAAACCCCTCCGGGTTTTCCCAACAAAAGGCTTGCAGGCTGCTGCGCGCAGAATTCCGGCGCGAAGCGCCGGAATTCCACTACTTATCGCCTGAGAGGTGTTTTCTCTCACGCACATGCCGCGAGAGGAAATGATTGCAATTTTTCGCGTCTGCGGATGCGAACTCCGCGAAGAAAAAAAGGAACCGCTGAGGCGGTTCCTTTTGAGGTGTGTGGGGATATAGGGCGTTATTGACAGGCGGACTCGTTAGGCGCAGCGGCGGAGGGAACGGCGCCCAACTCCTTCACCCAGCAGCGGCGGCGCTTATGCTGCTCCAGGGGGAAATTCTGCCACTGGGTCTGCACCTTCTCGTTTTCCTCCAGCATGGGGCCGGTTTCGGCGTAGCGGATGCCCATTTTTCGGCAGCCCTGCATCACCTTGCTGAGAATGATGGCGTTGACGCCCTTTCCCTGAAGGTCCGGCCGAACGGCAATGAGCAGCAGGTCAATGGTGTCATTTTTCCGGAAGGCGCGGAGCACATGAACCCAGCCTGTGGGCAGCAGCCGGCCCCGGCTCTTTTTCAGCGCCTCGGCAATGCTGGGGGCGCTGACACCAAAGGCAACCAGCTCGTCCTGTTCATTGAGAACAAAGCAGGTAAGCTTGGGATTGATGAGGGGGGCGAACTTCATGCTGTACTTTTTGACCTGTGCCGGGGTCAGATCCACGGTGCCGTAGAGCGGGGCATACGCCTCGTTCACAAGCTGGAAAAAGGGCTTCAGCAGGGGGAAATAGCCCAGCCGGGTGCGGACCTCCAGGATGTGCAGCTTCTGCCGCCGCTGCACATAGGCCGAGAGCTTGGCCCAGCGGGCGATGGTTTTTTCGTCCTCAGGAGCGGAAATGAGATTTTCCACCCAATCCACGTCTTTTACATAGCCAAGAGCTGCCATGTGCTGCATATAATAGGGGTGGTTGTAATATGTAAAGAAGCAGCTGCGGCGGTCAAAGCCCTCCACCAGCATGCCCTCCCGGTCCATGTCCGTGAAGCCCAGAGGACCGTGTACGGCGGAGCAGCCCAGCTCCCGGGCCCAGTTCTCCACTGTTTCAAACAGGGCGGAGGAGACCTCGATGTCGTCAATGAAATCCACCTGGGTGAAGCGCAGGCGGTTGGTGCCCCACTTTTCATTGGATTTATGGCTGAGTATGGCGCCGATGCGGCCGACGATCTCAGAGCCGCGCATGGCCAGCCAGCAGCGGGCATCGCAGTAGGAAAAGGCGGGGTTTTTCTTCCTGTTCCAATCCTCCATATCATCGCTGTAGGTGGCGGGGACGAACTGGGGCACATCTTTATATAATTGATTCGGGAAGTCCACAAACTGGCGCAGCTGGCGGTGAGTGGTTACTTCAACGATGGAAACCATGGGCAATATCCTCCTAATCTAAACCAAAGTCATTCTACCCTGGCCTGTGGAAAATAGCAAGGCTTTTTTTTGCTAAGGAGACAGAAAGAATACAAAACGGGGAAAAAGAAAAAAATATAAAAAAGGTCTTTCACTGGGCAGAAATTTTTGGTATAATCCATCATAGATAATAATCTGTATTTTAGAATAGATCTGCGAAAGGTTCACAAGGAGGCGCTACTATGATTAAGATCGGTACCATTGGCTGCGGCAAGATCGCCCAGACCCGGCACCTGCCGGAGTACGCTACCAACCCCGATGCCAAGCTGGTGGGCTATTATGACAAAATCAGCTCCCGCGCCGTCCAAATGGCGGAGAAATATGGCGGAAAGGTGTATGATTCCTATTACGATCTGATAAACGACCCGGAGATCGATGCGGTGTCCGTGTGCGTGGAAAACCGCAACCATGCCGAGATCACCAACGCCGCCCTCTACGCCGGCAAGCATGTGCTGGTGGAAAAGCCCATGGCCGTGACTCTGGCGGAGTGCGAGTCCATGGTGGCCGCTGCCGAGTTTAACGGCAAGCACCTGATGGTGGGCCACAATATGCGCTTTGACCCTGTGCATCGCCGGGCCAAGGAGCTGCTGGAGGCGGGCGTCATCGGCGACATCATCACCTTCCGCACCACCATCGGCAACGCCGGGCCTGAGGGCTGGTCCCCGGACCGGGACGCCTGGTTCTTCGATAAGGACAAGGCCGCTATGGGCGCCCTCAGCGATCTGGGCATCCATAAGCTGGACCTGCTGCAATACCTCACCGGACAGACGGTCATCGAAACCACCGCCAAGGTGATGACCTTGAATAAGCACGACGACCACGGACACTTCATCGGCGTGGACGACAACGCCCTGTGCATCCTGCGCATGAATGGCGGCGCCGTGGGCACCCTGGCAGCCAGCTGGACGGTGTATGGCAAGGAGTGCAACTCCACCTGCCTATACGGCACTAAGGGCATCATGCTCATCTACAGCGATCCCGGTGCCCCCATTGTGGTGCGGGATATGAGCAATACATCCACCGCTTACAGCTTTGAGCCCAGCACCCGCTCCGGCGTTATCGACGAGTTTGTGGACGCCCTGGAGCACAACCGGGAGCCGGAAATCGACGGCAAGAAGGCGCTGACCATCATGAGCACCGTCTTTGGCAGCATCAAGTCCTCTGAAATCAGCCGCACTGTGGCGGTGAACAGCACGTTCGTGTCCCATCTGTAAGGAATTGCTATAAATTATCATGCAAAAGGAGCGGCCTGGGCCGCTCCTTTTTGCATTTTCCCGGAAGGGGTTTCTTTTTTGATAAAAATCTGTTATAATCGTGTCGATTTGATAAATGAGGAGACAGTCCATGAAAAGATATATTGCGATCCTGGCGGCGGCACTGCTGCTGGCATGCACCGCCTGCGGCAAAAAGCAGGCACCGTCCGACACCTTGGACAGCGAAGGCCTGGTTACGGCCTCTACGCAGGAGATGATCTATAAAAACAGCAGCTACACCCTGCGCTTCACCAAAAACGAAGAGGGGAAATGGCAGTGGAAGGACGACACCACTTTGCCCCTGGATCAGACGCTGATGCAGCAGCTGCTGGACCAGGTGAGCGCCCTGAACACGCTGACGCCCCTGGAAAACCCCGGCGACATCACCGCCTATGACCTGGACGGACCGGACCGCACATTGGAGGTCAAGAACGACGACGGCACCGGCCTGTCCCTGCAGATCGGCGCGGCGGCGGAGGGCGGCGGCTACTATATGTGCCGGGACAAAGATACCACCAAGATCTATGTGGCACCGGATGCGCTGGTGCAGCTTATGGACCGGAATATTTATGAGCTGGTGGAGATGCCCACCCTGCCGGCCCTGACGGCGGACAAGCTTACGCATATTCAGGCCCGGGGCGGCGGAATGGACGTCACCGTGGCGCGGGGTGAGGGAGACAGCTGGCTATGCAGCGGGGCGGACGTGTCCGACCGGATGACGGCGCTTACAGCCCTCTTGGCCGAGGGCATGAAGCTGGAGTCCTGCGTGGACTATAACCCCAGCTCCGGCGCACTGCCCATTTGTGGGCTGACGGACCCGGCGGCCACGGTCACCGTCAACTATCTGACCAGCACCGGCAGCACTGACAGCTTTACGGTCTACATTGGCCTGACGTATGAGGACGGCTATTTTGCTATGTATAACGATGTCCCCGCCATTTTTAAGGTGTCTGCAGCCACGGCTCAGGCACTGCTGGATCTGCTGACCCTGGGCGCATGACCCCAAAAGAGCATATAAAAACGAAAACCGGGAGGGCGGATGAGGTGCTCTCCCGGTTTTCGGGAAAATGGGGCGGCCAAAAATCGCTTTTTTTAATTTTCTTTAAAGCCTGGCCGCTTACCATATGGCTATACGCCGGGACTTGTTCCGGCGGGCTTTTCGGTATACAATAAAGAAAAACGAATGGGAGGCAGGGAAATGCGGATCCTGGTGGTGGAGGACGAAAAAAGGCTGGCGCAGAATCTGCAGGAGCTGCTGCGCCGGGAGGGCTACACCGTGGACGTGAGCAACGACGGCGTCTCGGGCCTTGACAACGCTTTATCGGGAATCTACGATCTGCTGGTGCTGGACGTGATGCTGCCGGGGCTGGACGGCTTTGCCCTGCTGCAGCGGCTGCGGAGCACCGGCAGCCGCCTGCCGGTGCTGATGCTCACTGCCCGGGGCGAGCTGAGCGACCGGGTGCGGGGCCTGGACCAAGGGGCGGACTATTACCTGACCAAGCCCTTTCAGACGCCGGAGCTGCTGGCCTGCGTGCGCCTGCTGCTGCGGCGGAGCAACGGCGAGAGCGGCGGCGACGATCGCATCCATCGGGGCGACCTGGTGCTGGACCCGGGGACGTTTCAGGTGACCTGCGGCCAGCGCAGCGCCCGGCTCAGCCGCAAGGAGTACGATTTGCTGGAGATGCTCATGCGCAACGGCGGGCAGATCCTGTCCAAGGAGCAGCTGCTGCTCAAGGCCTGGGGCTATGAGTCCAATGCCGAGGACAACAATGTGGAGGTATACATCTCTTTCCTGCGGCGGAAGCTGGAGCTGGTACGCTCTAACATGCGCATCCGCACAGTGCGCCTGGTGGGCTATTGCCTGGAGGAAAAGGAATGATCCGAAAATTACGGCTGAAGATCGTGGGCATCAGCTTGGTGACAGTGGCGGCGGTGCTGCTGAGCGCCCTGGTGGTTCTGGCCCTGTCCACCCGCAGCCAGATGGTGCATAGCAGTGAGGAGCATCTGGCTGCCGCATTGGAGGGAAATGCCGACAAGAACCAGCTGCCCGGCAGCAGCGGCCAGCCCTGTTTTGTGGCGGAGGTGTTTGCCGGCGGAACGATACGCCTCTCCGGCAGCAGCTACTACAACCTGGAAAATCAGGACCTGGTGCTGGATATCGTGCGCTCGGCCCTGGAGGAAAAAAACGACAGCGGTGTGCTGAAGGATTATTCCCTGCGGTATATGCGCCGGGTGGGGGTCGTGTCGGTGCGCATTGCCTTTACCGACTGCTCCATGGAGCGGGCCACCATGCGCAGCCTGCTGCTGCGCGGCGGCTTGGTTACCCTGACGGCCCTGCTGGTGCTGACGGGCCTGAGCTATTGGCTGGCGGGCTTTGCGGTGCGGCCGGTGCGGCGGGCCTGGCAGGAGCAGAAGCAGTTTGTGTCAGATGCGTCCCATGAGCTGAAAACACCTCTGACAGTGATCCTTTCCTCTACGGAGCTGGCGGGAGGAGAGCGGGATCCGGAGAAGACCAAACAGTATGTGGAGGGGATTCGCGCCGAATCCCTGCGGATGAAGGCCCTGGTGGAGGATATGCTGACCCTGGCCCGGACGGAGAGCGGGGCAAAGCAGACCCTGGACGCTGTAAACCTGTCGGACACGGTGCTGGAGAGTGCCCTGGCCTTTGAGCCGGTGGCCTTTGAGAGCGGCCGGGAGCTTAGCTACAACATCCAGCCGGAGCTGACAGTGCGGGGCAGCGCTGTGCAGCTGCGCCGCCTGGCGGATATCCTGCTGGATAACGCCATGAAATATGCGGCGGCGGGGACGCCTGTGGGCCTGCTGCTGCGCCGGGAGGGGCGAGGCGCTCTCCTGCAGGTAGAAAACCGGGGGGAGACCATCCCGGCGGAGAAGCTGCCGCATTTGTTCGACCGGTTCTACCGGGTGGATGAGTCCCGCACCGGCGGGGAGGGCTTCGGCCTGGGCCTGGCCATCGCCCAGAGTATTGTGCAGGCCCACGGCGGCAGCATCGGCTGCACCAGTGCAGAGGGCATAACGCGGTTTACTGTGACGCTGCCCCTGCTGAAAAATGATTCTGTGAAAAGAGGACAAGAGGGATGTTAGACCTGCTGATTCGGGGCGGTACCGTGGTGGACGGTACCGGCAGTGCCCCCTATGCCGCCGATGTGGCGGTGGAAAACGGAAGGATCGTGGAGGTGGGCACCCTGCCCGGAGCCCACGCCCGGCGGATCATCAGCGCCGATGGGAAGCTGGTGACCCCGGGCTTTATCGACATCCATCGCCATGCGGATCTGGCCGCCTGGCGGCCCGGCTTCGGCCAGCCGGAGCTGCGCCAGGGGCTGACCACCATCATAAACGGCAACTGCGGTCTGTCCGCCGCGCCTATGCGCCGGGCAAAACGGGCGGAGATTGCCGCCTACCTGCAGCCCATCTGCGGGGAGATGCCCAAGCAGGTGCCCACGGATTCCCTGGCGGACTATTTTGCCGCCCAGCCCGAGGCACCCATTCACACCGGCATGCTGGTGGGCGCGGGCGTGCTGCGCGCCTCAGCGGCGGGCTACGCTTTGGAGCATTTGGAGGACAGGCACTATAAGACCATCCATCGGGCCATGGAGCAGGCCCTGGCCGACGGGGCCCTGGGCGTTTCCCTGGGCTTGGGATACGCCCCGGAGTGCTTTTACACCACGCAGGAGCTGATTCGGGCGTTGGAGCCTCTGACGGGGCAGAGCATCCCCGTGACAGTGCATATGCGCCAGGAGGGCGGCGGCGTGCTGGAGGCTATAGAGGAAATGCTCGCCGTGGCCCGGGCCCTGCGCATACCCGTTCACATCAGCCACCTGAAGGCCATGGGCCGGGACAACTGGGGCGTGAAGATCTCCCGGGCCCTGGACATGCTGGAGCAGGCCCGGCAGGAGGGCCTGGAGGTGGGCTGCGATGTGTACCCCTACACTGCAGGTTCCACCCAGCTCATCCACATTCTGCCCCCGGATTTTCTCACCGGCGGCATAGAGGCGGTGGTGCAGCGGCTGCAGGACAAGGGGGCTCGGCGGGAGCTGGCGGAGCTCATCCGCCGGGGCGACGGCTTTGATGACATCGCCAAGCTGGCCGGGTGGGACGGCATCCGACTCACCAGCCTCCACTGCCCGGAGGACCATCCCTACCAGGGCAAGAGCATCGCGGAGATTGCCGCCCTGTGGGGGCAGAATCCCCTGGACTGCTGCTGCGACCTGCTGGTGCGGGAACACTGCGAGATCACCATGGTGGACTTCATGGCCTCGGAGGAGGACATCGTGACCATTCTCCAAAGCCCCCTTTCCAACGTCATCTCCGACTCCACCTATCCCACGGACGGGATGCTGCATCCCCGGGTGTACGGCACCTTCGTGCATCTTTTGGAGCACTTTGTGAAGGAGCAGGGCGTGCTGACGGCGGAGCAGGCGGTGCATAAAATGACCCAAAAGCCCGCCCAGGTTCTGCGCCTTGCAGGAAAGGGTGTCCTGGCCCCGGGTATGGACGCGGACATCAACGTCTTTGCCCTGGAAAAGCTGCATCAGCCCGGCACCTACGAAAACCCCTGCGTTCTGGCCCAGGGCATGGACTATGTGCTGGTGGACGGCGCCGTGGCCGTGGAAAAGGGCAAATACACCGGCGTAAAGGCCGGGCGCATCCTCAAGCGGGCATAAATCAGTATAAGACCCGAAAAAATCGGCACAGCCAAGCAGCTGTGCCGATTTTACATTACACCGAGCTTATGCGTGTGTCAGGAGATTTTTGTGCCGCCCCATTCCACCACGGTAAAGCCCGTGCGTGCAGGCGCGGTAAGCGCCTGGGCGGGGAGCTTTACGAAGGAGTCCGAGCTCTGCCAGGCCATGAACACCCGGATCAGGGTATCCGGAGCCGGGTCAATGTGCAGCCCGGCTGCCTGGGTATAGGCATCCGTCTGGAAGGAAATGACGTTGTAGGGGTTCCGCTCCATAAGGGGCAGCCAGTAGACGATGAACTCATTGGCCTCCCGGCGGGTGAGGCCCAGCTGCGCCAGGGCCTGCTCCAAAAAGGCCGCCGTGTCCTCGCCCTTTACGCAGAAGCCCCTTGTCATGTCCCACCGGGCATAGGTCTCGCCCTCCCAGTACAGGTAGTTGTAGGTCTGACCGCGCCTGTCCGTCAGGGTGCCGTCGGGGGCGGCGGTGACGGTCCAGCCGTTCTGATAGGCGGGATAGGTGCAGGTGAGGTCGCCGTCCAGGCTCAACTGCACGGACACCTGCGTCTGCTCCTCAGGGTAGAGGTAGATCACCGGCTTATAGCATGCATTGGGGTCCATCTGCCAATCGCTGGGGGTTAGGCTGATGAAATCAGCCTCTATCCGATGGCTATCTTGGTCGTAGAGGATGTTTTCGCAGGTGCAGGTCACCTGGTCGCCCACGCACCATTCCGGGGGCAGCTCACCGTTGAACTTGATCTCGTAGGGCATGGGGACCACGGGACGGGCGAAGAAGCAGTTGGAATAGATCCGGGAGATGATGACCGGATCGATCATCTCGTCCATAGGCTGGGCGGTCTCCGGGTTCAGCCAGGAGTCAGTGTAGGTCCGGTGGCGCAGATCCGTGGCCATCTCCCACTTGGTGGGCCGGAGCTGCGCGGGGGCGGTCTCACGGATATTGCCGGTGTAGTAGATCTCCACATCGCTGCCTACTTGGGCGCCGATGTCCTCCAGAGCGGAGGTATCCACCGAGATCGCGCTGCCCACGCCGGCCTCCATCTCATCCTCCACCGGCTGCACCAGGGCGTGGCCGCTCTGCATTTCCAGAACGGTGGCCGTGAAGTGATGGGGTACGTATGCCTCCTCCCCGGCCCACAGCGAATCAATGGACTTGAAGTTATTCGGCAGCCAGTAGACCCTGGTGGCCTTGTAAACATCGGAACCGGTGTCCCGATGCCATTTAACGATCTTATAGGTCAGGGCCGAGTAGGCCCGGGTGCCGCCGTCCTTGTACGTGCCGCTGGGAATGGGGACAAAGAGGATGGCCAGCAGCACGACTCCTGCGATACAGATCCAGATTTTCTTTTTCATAGGGGAAACCTCCTTTTTATGGATTATCTGCGGCCTCCGGGGCCAGGAGAGCGGAGAGCGCCGCACTCTGCTCCCGGGTCAGGGCCATAGCGCTGCCGGTGGTTATGTTAGTCAGGGTGTCGTCGGTCAGGCGGTATACGGCCTGGGGGCCGTCTTCGGCAAACAGGGTGATGGTGAGGCCCTCCGCCCCGGCGAGCTCACTGCCGCCGGGGAGCTCCGCCCCGGGGGTGTCGTTCAGCGCCGCAAGGGTGTCGGCAATGGCGCAGACGCGCCCCTCATCGGTAATGGATGTGACCTGGCCTGCCCCGCTGACATCAATGCGGCAAACAGCCGGGGGAGGGGATGCGGCGTTGTTCTTCGGCGGAGCTCCATCGGGAGAGGATGGTAGTCCGGGCCGCACAAGCAGGCTGAAGGCTGTGAGACACAAAACCAGCGGCACGCAGACCATGACCGCGCGGATGGCCCGCCGGCGGGTTCGGATTCTTTTTTCGCTGCGGCGGAACACCTCCGCCTGACATTCCTGCAGGGACCTCATAGCAGCTCCATCCCCTCCTCTCCCAAAATGTTCTGCAGCTCCCGTTTGGCCCGATACAGCAGGTTATCCACCTGCTTGCTTTTTTTGCCCATGACCCGGGCGGCCTCGGCATAGGTCATCTCCTCAAAGTAGACCAGCCGCACCGCCGCGGCCATATCCCGGGGCAGCTGCTCCAGGGCGGCGTTTACCCGGCGCTGGCGGTCGCCGGCCAGGGCCAGCTCCTCCAGGGCGGCGGAGTCGTCCGCCAGGCCGTGGGCTTTGGAGAGCTCCGTGAAGCGGAGGATCCTGCGACGGCGGAGATAGTCCAGGGCGCGGCTCCGGCCTACCATGTAGAGATAAGTTTTCAGACTCACCCGGAAGTTGTAGCGGTGCCGGTGCACCACCAGGTCGGAAAAGGCGTCGATGGCGATGTCCTCCGCGGCGTGGGGATCATGCACAAAGCCGTTGATAAAGAAAACCAGCCCGCAAAACAGCTCCTGCATGATCTCATCGAAGGCGCTCTCATCGCCGTCCAGAAAACGGCGGTAGCTGTTGGCAGCGGCGTCCATGTGCTTTCCTCCTTTGGCAAAAAAGGCCCACGCGGAAGCCTTTCATTTATTATACGTTCAAGGGGGTCGCAGTTCCTTATCTTTTTTCATTGCAGTAAAGAACAGACTATAAGCCCTTTTTCGGAAAAACCCAAGGGGTTTTTCGACAGTTTAAAAGAGGGAGAAACCACTGGGGCTTCTCCCTTTCTGAATTTATTTTTGCTTTTTAGGTAGGTTGGCCAGGGTCACAAAGACCAGAATGACCACTACGCCTACCGCCTGCAGAGGCGTGAAGGGATCCTTCAGCAGCAGCACACCGGCCAGCACCGATACCACCGTGCCGATATTCCCGATGAGGGATGCCTCGGAATTGGTGAGGGTGGCGTTGGCAAAGTTCAGCAAGCCGTAGGCGCCCACGGAGGACACTGCACCCAAGAAAAACACACTGCCCCAGAAGGGAGCTGACTGTATAGCCGGAAGGAATAGCTCTGCCATCTGCCCGTGCCCCTGGATCAGTGCCGCCGGGACAAAGACTACCATGCCCATGAGGAACATGACAAAGGTGACCTCCAGGGGGCTGAACTGCCGGGAGGCCCGGCGGCTGAGCACATAGTATCCCACATCGCATACCAAGGTCATCAGCAGGCACACAAAGCCCAGCAGGCTGATGCGGGTTTCGCCGCCGGTCTCCACCAGGGCCACGCCGCCCACGCAGGCCACAGCGCACAGGATCTGCAGCTTGGTGACGGATTCGTGGCTGATGAATACATCTGCCAAAATGCAGATTACCGGCACCACTGCCAGCACCGTGCCTGTGACGGCGGAGGAGGTATAGCGGATGCTGCTGTTTTCAAACACCAGGTATAAAACCGGCTGCACCAGGCCCAGCAGCAGCACACCGCCCAGGGGCTTGCCGCGGAGAGAAAAGGAAAACCACGCCTTGCTCCGGATGCGGCCCACCAGAGCGTTGGCCGCCACTACCAAGGACAGGGTGAGCACCGCCGCCGTGAATCGAAAGCACAGCAGCACCGTGGTGGGCGCGATGGACAGGGCAATGCTGGAGAACATAAAGCTGAAGCCGAAGATCACAAAGGCGACGCAGGCGGTGATCACAGCTACGGTATGCTTGCGGGAGGGAGACATATGGGCACAACCTTTCCGTGGGGTATTTATTGTCGGATGGCAGCAGCGGACATGCCGCTTCGGCTTTTTTCACCCGATAGAGCCGTGATTGTATCTTACCATGAAAAAAATGGGGCCGCAAGGAATTTTTCTGTGGTCCGGCACATAGAATAACAGGTATATAATCGGAGGGGGGATATACCGTGGAGGAAAAAGAACAGCGGGATGTGGATGACATGATCTATGTGGACGAGTGGCGGGAGAGTGAACGATAGGATAAGGCAGACCGGCCCGGGCCGGTCTGCCTTTGTCAATCGATGATACAATTTATTATTCAATAGTGCCGCCGCCTAAAACCTGCTCCCCATCGTAGAGCACCACGGCCTGCCCGGCGGTGATGGCCCGCTGGGGCACATCAAACTCCACCCGGATGCGCCCATCCGGCAGGGGATGCACAGTGGCTGCCGCCTCCGTCTGACTATAGCGGGTTTTGGCGGTGACGCGGAGGGGAGAGGCGGGGGTTTCGCCGCTGATCCAGTTTACCCGGTCCGCCGTAAGGACGGAGGTGAACAGCTCCTCATTGTCTCCCAGAAGAATGGTGTTGTCCTGGGCATTTTTCCGCAGGACATAAACGTGCTTTCCGGCGGAAACGCCCAAGCCCTTGCGCTGGCCGGTGGTGTAGCAGGGCAGCCCCTTGTGCCGGCCCAGCACATGACCCGCTCGGTCCACAAAATCACCGGGGATCATCTTTACGCCGCCGTACTCCTGCAAAAACCGCGTGTAATCTCCATCCGGCACAAAGCAGATGTCCTGACTGTCGGACTTGTCGGCGTTGATGAGGCCCGCCTGACGGGCGCTCCGGCGGATGGAGGACTTGTCATATTCGCCCACGGGCAGCAGCAGGTGGGCCAGCTGGTGCTGGCCCAGCTGGTAGAGAACGTAGCTCTGATCCTTGCTCCGGTCCCGGCCCCGGAGAAGGCGGTATTTGCCGGAGGCTTCGTCAAGCTTCACCCGGGCGTAGTGGCCTGTGGCCAGGTAATCATACCCCAGCAGCAGGGCTCGCTCCAGCAGGGCGCCGAATTTCAGACAGCGGTTGCAATCAATACAGGGGTTGGGGGTGCGCCCGGCACAGTATTCGGCCACGAAGCGATCCATTACATCCCGAGCAAACCGCTCTGTCTCATTGAAAACATAGAATTTCATGCCCAGGCCGTAGGCCACGCTCCGGGCGTCGGCGGCATCATCGGCGGAGCAGCAGGTACCCTCCACCTCGCCGTTATATAGGCGCAGCATGGCCCCATCGCAGCTGTAGCCCTGCTGACGCAGCAGCACAGCAGCGGCGGAGCTGTCTACCCCGCCGGACATGGCCACTAAAACTTTCTTTCCGTTCATCATGCGTATTAGTCCAAATATTTCTCCTTGTAGCCCTCATAGGGCAGGGCGTCTGAAAGCTCCATCATCACCGGCTGGAACCCGCCGGCATAGTGGAAGGGCACGTCCTGTACCCGGTGTACGCCGCAGCGCTCCGCCGGCAGGGACACGGTGACGGTGGTGCCCTTGCCAACCTCGGATTGCAGCAGCAGATTGCCCCCCTGGCGCGCGGCAAAGCACCGGCACAGGCTCAGCCCCAGGCCTAACCCGTGGGGCAGGGGATCCATGCGCTCTGTGTGCAGGATGCGGTCATACACCGTGTCCTGCAGGTCCGGATGGATGCCGCAGCCGGTGTCCGCCACCTGCAGCAGCGCCCGGTTTCCCTGCTGGGTGAGCGTTACACGCACACTGCCGCCGGTGGGGGTGAATTTGGCGGCATTGGACAGCAGGTTCCAGAAGATTCGGGCGGTGTATTCCCGGTTGATGCCCACCGTCAGCTGCCGGGGACGCAGATCGGTCTCCAGGGTCACGCCGCAGACGGACAGAGGCTCCTGGGCCTGGCGGCACAGCTCGTCAAAAAAGACCGTCAGGTCTGTGTCCTGCCGGGGGAGGGGGGTATCCTCCGCCAGCATAACAGCGTCGGTGAGATTGGTAACGGTGCGCAGCAGACGGTAGTAGCTTTGACGCAAGATACAGGCATCCGGATCGTCCCCGGAGGATAGGGCAGCGTGCATATTGCCTAAGGTGGTGCGGAATTGGGCGGCGACATTGGGCAGCACCTGGGTCAGGAGCCGCGCCTCTTGAGGTGAATGATCCATACGGAATCTCCTTTCACCGATAGAATTTGCTGTAAATGGGAATTTATCCCCACTGTTAACATCGACGAAAACAAAAATCCGGTACGCTATTATATCAGAAAGAAATCGAAAAGACAAGAAGAATGCTAAAAAATACTGGTTAATAGGCGAAAAAATTAGCGTCGAAAAAAAGTGAAAACTATTAAAAATGATATTGCATTATTCAAGAGAAAAGGGTATAATACAGAACATACCATATGTTTGATATATTCCATCTGGAAGGAGAACTTTTGAAATGAGTATTAAAGTTGCTATCAACGGTTTTGGCCGCATCGGCCGTATGGTGGTCCGCCGGGCCATTCACCACCCTGAAATCGAGATCGTGGGCATCAACGATCTGTGTCCGGCCGATTACCTGGCCTATATGCTGAAGTACGACACCATGCACGGCAAGTTTGACGGCGAGGTGAAGGCGGAGGGCAATAACATCATCATCAACGGCAAGAGCATCCCCGTCAGCGCCGAGCGCGATCCCCACAACCTGCCCTGGAAGGAGCTGGGCGCCGAGTACGTCATTGAGTCCACCGGCCTGTTCCTTACCAAGGAGAAGGCCCAGGGCCACATTGACGCCGGTGCCAAGCACGTGGTCATGTCCGCCCCGTCCAAGGATGACACCCCCATGTTTGTGGTGGGCGTGAACCAGGATAAGTACACCTCCGACATGAAGTTCGTTTCCAATGCCAGCTGCACCACCAACTGCCTGGCACCCATTGCCAAGGTTCTCAACGACAGCTTCGGCATTGCCGACGGTCTGATGACCACCGTCCACTCCACCACCGCCACGCAGAAGACTGTGGATGGCGTGTCTTTGAAGGATTGGCGGGGCGGCCGCGCTGCTTCCGGCAACATCATTCCCTCCTCCACCGGCGCTGCCAAGGCCGTGGGCAAGGTGATCCCGGAGCTGTCCGGCAAGCTCACCGGAATGAGCATGCGTGTGCCCACACTGGACGTGTCCGTGGTGGACCTCACCGTGAACCTGAAGAAGGCTGCCACCTATGAGGAGATTTGCCAGGCCATGAAGGCTGCCTCCGAGGGCGAGCTGAAGGGCGTGCTGGGCTATACCGAGGAGGCCGTGGTTTCCTCTGACTTCTTAGGGGACGCCCGCACCTCTATCTTTGATGCCAAGGCCGGCATCGCGCTGACGGATACCTTCGTCAAGGTTGTCAGCTGGTATGACAACGAGATGGGCTACTCCGATAAGCTCCTGTGCCTGATTGAGCACATGTATTCCGTGGATCATAAATAAAAATTCGGCTGAAAGGTCGGCAGCCTGCTGCCTGCGAGGTGGGGCTGCTCTGTGAGATTGCTTGACAAGCTGGAGGGCGGCTTGACCGCCCTCCCTTTCTATGATAGAATGACCTTTAACCAAGAGCAATAAGCGCAGGAAAGGATACCCCTATGCAGAACCATACCATTCTTGCCAGCCGCCTGAGCATGGACAGCGATATTCCGCTGTATACACAGCTGGTGGGCATCATCAAGCAGAATATTTCCTCCGGTGAGCTGAACGTGGGCGACCTGCTGCCATCGGAAGCCGAGCTGTGCCGGACCATGGGCATCAGCCGCAACACGGTGCGCCAGGCCATTGGCGAGCTGGAGGAGGAGGGGCTGGTGGTCCGCAAGCGGGGCAAGGGAACCTTTGTGGCCGATCCCAATGCCCGGGGCAAGTGCGTGCGCTACTCCTTCACTACGGAGATCTCCTCCATGGGCAAGGTGCCCTCATCCACCATGGTGGATTTCGGCATCATTGTGCCGCCCCCGGAGATCAGCCGCAAAATGCAGCTTCAGGAGGGCGTCACGGTGTACTGCTTCACCCGTGTGCGTAATGTTGATGGAGAACCGCTGATCCTGGAGACCAGCTACTACCCCCAGTACCTTTACCCCAACCTCACCCGGGAGTTGGTGCAGACCCATAGCATATACAGCCTCCTGTACCACGTGGGCATTGCTCCCGCCGCGGCGGAGGATACCTATGAGGCAGTGGTGCTGGACGAGGTACGGGCCAACCTGCTCCATGTGCCCCAGGGCAGCTGCGCATTTTATCACCAGCGCCGCACCAGGACGGAGGATGGCCGCATTTATGAGTATACCTGCAGCTATATCCGGGCCGATCGAGTGACCCTGGATGTACATATGCAGAAAAACAGCATGAGCTTCAACCGGACCGTCCGGTAACAGAATTTATCAGCCACCCCGCACACTTTGCGGGGTGGCTTTTTTCGGAGCTGAAAATTGGATTTGCTCATTTGAAATGTATGGAATGTTAGGGTATGATTTTTGATTTTTTTATGCAGTTTCCATAAAAGAGAAAGGGGAAATGGATTATTTTCGTCAATGATTTTTGGAAATTGCACAAGACAAACGCCATTGCCATGATATAATGGATTTAGAAAAGAGCGGGCCCTTTTTGGGGTAGAAGATTGAGGATAAAGAGAGGTTTAGGTGTATGGCAATTAAAATCGGCATCAATGGCTTTGGGCGCATCGGACGGGTGCTCCTGCGGATCCTGATGAAGAGCCCGGAGAAGTTCGACGTGTGCGGGATCAATCTGCGCAAGGCGGACATCGACTACATGGTGTACCTGCTGAAGTATGACTCCGTGTTCCGGAATTTTGAGGGCACTGTGGAGAATTTAGACGGCAACCTTGTGGTCAACGGCCACAAGATTCGCGTGTTCAGCGAGAACGACGCTGCCATGATCCCTTGGAGCCAGTGCGGAGCGGAGTATATTCTGGAATGTACCGGCGCCAATAACACCACCGAGAAGGCATCTCGCCACTTCAAGGGCGGCGCCAAGCGGGTGCTGCTCACCGCCCCGGCTAAGGATGAGGCCACGCCTACCTTCGTCTATGGCATCAACAGTAAGCTCTACCGGCCGGACATGAAGGTGGTGTCCGCCGCCAGCTGCACCACCAACTGCCTGGCGCCCTTGGCCTATGTGATCCACGAGGTGTTCGGCATTGAGCAGAGCCTTATGTCCACCATACACGCCTCCACTGCCAAGCAGAAGGCCGTGGACTCCCGGGGCGGCAGCGATTGGCGCACAGGCCGTTCCATCCTCAATAACATCATACCCTCCACCACCGGCGCCGCCAAGGCCGTGGGCCGGGTCATTCCCTCTCTGAAGGGTAAGATGACGGGCATGTCTTTCCGGGTGCCTACCGCCGACGTGTCCGTGGTGGACCTGACCGCCAAGCTCTCCCGCCCCACTACTTATGCCGAGATCTGCTACGAGATTCGCCATGCCAGCGAGACCAATATGAAGGGCATTATTGGCTACACCAAGGATCAGCTGGTGTCCACGGATCTCATTGGTAATCCATGCCCCAGTATTTTTGACGAGACAGCGGGCCTGATGCTGGATCACGATTTTGTCAAGCTCATTGCCTGGTACGACAATGAGTGGGGCTACAGCTGCCAGGTGGTGCGTATGCTGGATCATATGTCCACCATTGACGCGGAGGAGGAGGCCAAGGCCGCCGATGCCGCCAAGAAATAAGCTTTCCCTGTACCCTCTTTAAGAGACGGGCCGTCTGCATACGCAGACGGCCCGTCTCAATGCATCAAAAAACCTGCAGAGCTTGCCGCTGCAGGCGGCGCCCTGCTCCTGCGGCGGAGCATACCCGGTGGCTGCAAAGCGATCCGGAGGCGCTGGCGTTGATATGTTTTTTGTAACGGATTCATGAATAATAAGCCCCGGCGCTTGAAAATTTTTTTGCGGCGTGCTAAACTGCTTGCAATGATGTAATATGGGTCAGTATGTTCCTCAATAAAATATATCCCTGAAATATGTTCCTGAAAAGGAGTGGACCGGATGCCGAAATTCAGCGTAAAAAAACCTCTCACCGTATTTGTGGCGGTACTGGCTATACTGGTGTTGGGCGTGGTAGCCTATCTAAAGATGACACCGGATCTGCTGCCCAACATGGACTTCCCCTATGTGGTCATTGTGACCACCGACATGGGGGCCAGCCCGGAGACAGTGGAGGCGGACGTAACAAAGCCTCTGGAGCAATCCATGGCTACGCTGAATGAGATCAAACACATCACCTCCTCCAGCCAGAACAGTATGTCCATGGTGGTGCTGGAGTTTGAGCAGGGGGTGAACATGGATTCCACCGGCGTGGATATCCAGCAGAAGATCGCCGCTCTCCAGGGCAGCTGGGATGATTCCGTGGGTACGCCCTATGTGCTGAAAATCAACCCTGCCATGCTGCCGGTGGAGATTGCCGCCGTGTCCCGGGAGGGCATGGACGTTGCGGAGCTGTCGGAATTCGTGGAGAAGACCTTGGCCGGCAAGCTGGAGGGTATCACAGGGGTGGCCAGTGTGTCTGTCGGCGGCGTATTGCAGCGGCAGATGAATGTGATCCTCAGCCAGGAGAAGCTGGATGCCCTGTCTGCGAAGCTGGCCGCTGCGGTGAATGGACAGCTGGACGCCGCCCAGGCCCAGCTGGAGCAGACTCGCAGCCAGCTGCTGGAGGCCAAGTCCGCCATCCGCACGGCGGAGGAAAACGCTGTGACCCAGGCGGCTACCCGGGCACTGGAGTCCCTGCGGGACAGCCTTCGTCAGATGGATGCCCGAAAAACACAGCTGCAGGAAAAGCTGAACGAACTGCGGGCCGTCCTGCAGCTCAAGGCGGAATTAGACGCAAAAAAGGCGGTCTATGATGCCCGCATCGCCGCCGTCGAGAATGACCCGCTTTTGACTCAGGAGCAGAAAGAAGAACAGATTGCCGCCATCAAGGCCGAGAGTGGCTATATCCGCCTGGAGTCAGATCTGGCGGAGCTGGATCTGCGCCTGGCCGCTTTGGGCGCCGATTGGGACCGGCTGCAGGAGGAGATCGAAAAGACCGCCCAGCAGCTGCGGGACCTGCAGGAGGAGATCCGGCGCTTTAAGGAGGATAACGGCGCCGTGGCGGATCTGGTGGAGAAAATCACCTCCGGCGTCATGACCGTGGCCGACGGCGCCCAGCAGATCGTCTCCGGAAATGTACAGATCGACACCGCCCTGACCCAGGTGGAATCAGGCCTTGCAACATTGGAGCAGAGCCGCTCCTCCGCCCTGGAGCAGACGAACCTGGATGGCGTCCTGCAGCTGAGCACCATCAGCGCGCTGCTGGCGGCGCAGGATTTCTCTATGCCGGCGGGCTATGTGGAGCAGGACGGCGTGCAGTACATGGTCTCCGTGGGAGATAGTATTTCTACCCGGGAGGAGCTGCAGCAGCTGGTGCTGTTCGACCTGGGCATGGAGGGGGTGGAGCCTATTCGGCTGGAGGACGTGGCGGAGGTTTTCGTCACGGATAACTCCGGAGAGATCTACGCCAAGCTCAATGGGGAAAACGGCGTCATCGTGATGTTCAATAAGCAGTCTACCTACGCCACGGCGGAGGTGTCGGAGAATATTGCCGCCCGGTTCCAGGAGCTGAAGCAGGAGTATAACGGCCTGGAGTTCACGCCCCTTATGGACCAGGGGGACTATATCCGCATCATCATTGACTCTATCTTATCCAGCCTGGCCTGGGGTGCGCTGTTTGCCATACTGATCCTGTACCTGTTCTTAAAGGACCTGCGCCCCACGGTCATCACTCTGGTGTCTATCCCCATCAGCGTTATTTTCGCGGTGGTGCTCATGTATTTCTGCGGCGTGACCATTAACATGATTTCCCTGTCGGGCCTGGCCGTGGCGGTGGGCATGCTGGTGGATAACTCCGTGGTGGTCATTGAGAATATTTATCGCCTGCGCGCCAAGGGGGCCAACGTCCGCCAGGCGGCGGTGGCCGGCGCAGGTCAGGTGCTGGGGGCCATCACCTCCTCCACCCTGACCACCGTGTGTGTGTTCCTGCCCATCGTGTTCGTGGAGGGCATCACGAAGCAGCTGTTTACGGATCTGGCCCTGACCATGACCTTTTCGCTTTTGGCAAGTCTTATTATCGCGTTGACCCTGGTGCCGGCCATGGCGGCAGGGATGCTGAAAAAGAATAAGCCCATTAAGCCCGGCCTGCTGGATAAGATCTATCCCGGTTACCGCAGGGCTGTGTCATGGTCCCTGGGGCACAAGGCTGTGGTGCTGGGGGTGGCGGTGGTGCTGCTGGTGGGCTCTGCACTGCTGACGCTGCAGCGGGGCTTCGTGTTCATGCCGAAGATCGACCTGAATACCGTCAGCATCACTATTACCATGCCCGATGGATGCAGCTATGAAAAGGCGGCGGAGCTGGCGGACGAGGTGGCCCGCCGGGCTATGACCGTTGAAAATGTACAGACCGTGGGGGCGGCCATGTCCGCAGACTCCAGCATGCCCGTGACAAGCATGGACGGCAGCTCCGGCGCATACGATGTCACCGCTTATATCATCGTCCCCGAGGGGGAGAGCGGCGATGCCGCCGGCAGGCGGATCATGGAGCTGTGCCAGGATATGGAGTGTAAGGTGACCTATGCCGGCGCAGCGGACAGCATGACCCAGATGATGACCGGCAGCGGCATTTCCCTGCGGGTCTACGGTGAGAAGATGGAGGATCTGCAGGCGGCAGCCAAAACCGTGGGGGAGGCTATCGGCTCCGTGGAGGGCGTGCAGGCAGTTTCCGATGGCCTGACCGATGCGGTGCCCGCCGTCCACCTGACGGTGGACCGGGCTAAGGCCATGAAGCACGGCATGACCGTGGCACAGGTATATATGCAGGTGGCATCGGCTCTGTCCACTGCCACCAGCGGATCGGATATGACCCTGGACAGCCAGGACATGGGCGTGACTATCGCCCTGCCGGAGGAGCGAACGGTGGACCTGGAGCACCTGCTGGACCTGGAGATAACCCCCGGTTCCTCCGTGAGCGGCATCATGGGCGGCTCTATGGACAGCTCCATGACAAGCGGTGCTGTGGGCAGCTCGGCATCCACATTGGGGAGTGTGTCCTCCGGCAGCTCCGGCGAGAGCTTTCGGCTGGGAGAGGTTGCCACCATGGAACGTACTGTAAGCCTCAGCACCATCAACCGCCAGGAGCAGCGCCGCTGCATCAACGTGACGGCTCAGGTGGACGAGGATCATAATGTGACCAAGGTGTCTGCTGAGGCCATCCGGGCGGTGGAGGGGCTCACCCTGCCTGAGGGAGTGACCACGGAATTCAGCGGTGAAAACGAGACCATTATGGACGCCATGCAGCAGCTGCTGCTGATGCTGGTGCTGGGCATCCTGCTGGTGTATCTGGTGATGGTGGCCCAGTTCCAGTCTCTGAAGTCGCCGTTTATCGTCATGTTCACCATCCCCCTGGCCTTCACCGGCGGCTTTATCATCCTGCTGGTGAGCGGGGTGGAGCTGAGTGTGGTGTCTCTCATTGGCTTTGTGATGCTGGTGGGTGTCATCGTCAACAACGGCATCGTGCTGGTGGACTATATCAACCAGCTGCGTCTGGAGGGCATGGGCCGGCGGGAGGCCATCATTGAGGCCGGCGTCACCCGCCTGCGGCCCATCCTCATGACGTCCATCACGACGATTTTGGGCCTGCTGGTCATGGCCTTCGGCGGCGACGCGGGCACGGCACTGATGCAGCCCATGGCCTTGGTGTGCATCGGCGGCTTGGTGTATGCCACCCTTATGACCCTGCTGGTGGTGCCCTGCATGTACGACATTATTAGCCGCAAGGAGCTGCGTAAGGTCACCGAGAGCGACCTGACCTATAGGGAGGGTGCCAATGCCGAGGCCGCGGAAGCCGTGGAGGCTTTGGCGCCGAAAACCGGGGAGCTCTCCGCCTCCACAGACGAAGTCAAGATGCTGTAATTAGATTGTGCATTATAAAAGGAGGCCCCTGCACGGCAGAAATAGCCGCGCAGGGGCCTCCTTTTATCCCGGGGGACCGATGATACCTCTACCAATAAGGCCTGTCATTGCGAACCGGCGCACACACCGGTGCGGCAACTCGTAATATCTCTGCATCGCAATTTAAGTAACGTATCCGTAGGGGTCGGCGTCCTCAATGGCCCGCTTGCTCCCCAAAACAAAAAATCCGGGCCAAAGCCCGGAAAAGCGCAAAAACCTATTGACAAGCAAGCCCTTGACCTGCTATAATGAATTGATTATGTTCGGATAGTGGGGGCATGTCCCCTTTTATAATCTGTTCATAGGATACCATCTGTCGGCGAAAAAAACAAGCGGGTGGCCCATAAAAGAAGCAACAAGCCCGTGCGTGTCACAAATAATCCGGCGCGCACCCCGCAAAAGCCCTGAAAACAGTAAGCAAATTAAGTTGAGATAAAAGCAAGAAAGGCGTGAGTATTGAAGATGGCCAAGGATAAGTATTACGGCAAAACCCTGCGTAAGAATTTTGCCAGGCACGAAGAGGTCATGGCGATGCCCAACCTGCTGGAGATCCAGAAGAAGAGCTATCAGTGGTTCCTGGATACCGGTCTGCGGGAGGTATTTGCGGATGTGGCCTCCATCAGCGACTATGCCGGCAACCTGGAGCTGAGCTTCATCGACTTCAGCATGAATGAGCAGCCCAAGTACGATGTGGAGGAGTGCAAGGCCCGGGATGCCACCTATGCGGCTCCCATGAAGGTGAGTGTGCGCCTGCACAATAAGGAGACGGGCGAAATCAAGGAGCAGGAGATATTCATGGGGGACTTCCCCCTGATGACCCACTCCGGAACCTTCGTCATCAACGGCGCCGAGCGTGTGGTGGTCAGCCAGATCGTCCGCTCTCCCGGCATCTACTACGGCAAGGAAACGGACCTGAAGACCGACCTGCCCCTGCTGACGTCTACAGTCATCCCCTATCGGGGTGCCTGGCTGGAGTATGAGACCGACACCAGCGAGGTGTTCTGGGTTCGTATTGATAAAAACCGCAAGCTGCCCATCACCTGCTTGATCCGCGCCCTGGGGCTCAAGACAGATGCCGAGATTCTCGACCGCTTCGGCGATGACCAGCGCATTGTGGCCACACTGGAAAAGGACGGATGCAAGTCCTATGAGGAGGCCATGCTGGAAATCTACCGCAAGCTTCGTCCCGGCGAGCCCCCCACGCTGGATTCCGCTGAAACTCTGCTGAACAATCTGTTCTTCGATCCCCGGCGCTATGACCTGAGCATCGTGGGCCGCTATAAGTTCAATAAAAAGCTGACCCTTTGGTCCATTGCCCGGGATCGCAAGCTGGCTCTGCCTGTGGCTGACCCCACCACCGGAGAGATCCTCTTTGATGAGGGCCACGTCCTCACCGGCAAGGAGTGCCGGGAGCTGGATGCCATCGGCGTGGGCGAGGTGTCCGTTCTGGCCGATGACGGCGCCACCGTCCGCATCTTTACCAACCGCATGTGCGATATGAGCCGCTATGTGGACTTTGATCCCAAGGCTGCCTGCGGCATCAAGGAGCGGGTGCGCTTTGACGTGCTGCAGGAGCTGCTGGGCCAGTACCAGGGCCAGGAGCTCATCGATCAGTGCCGCCAAAACGCCGATCAGCTGGTGCCCAAGCACATCATCGTGGACGATATTCTCGCCTCCATCAACTATATGAACGCCCTGGCTCACGGCCTGGTCACCAAGGACGATATCGACCATCTGGGCAACCGCCGCCTGCGCTGCGTGGGCGAGCTGCTGCAAAACCAGTTCCGCATCGGCTTTAGCCGTATGGAGCGTGTCATCCGGGAGCGCATGACCATTCAGGACCTGGATGTGGTCACCCCCCAAAGCCTTATCAACATCCGGCCTGTTACCGCGGCCATCAAGGAGTTCTTCGGCTCCAGCCCGCTGTCCCAGTTCATGGATCAGACGAATCCGCTCGCCGAGCTGACGCACAAGCGCCGTCTTTCCGCGCTCGGCCCCGGCGGCCTTTCCCGTGAGCGCGCGAACATGGAGGTCCGCGACGTCCACTACAGCCACTACGGCCGTATGTGCCCCATCGAGACCCCCGAAGGTCCGAACATCGGCCTGATCTCCTACCTCGCGACCTACGCCCGCATCAACGAATACGGCTTCATCGAGGCGCCCTTCCGCGCTGTCGATCATGCGACGGGCCATGTCTCCGACGAGGTCACCTACATGACCGCCGACGTTGAGGATCAGTTCATCGTCGGTCAGGCGGCCGAGCCGGTCGATGAGAACGGCTGCCTCGTCAACCCGCGTATCACCTGCCGCCACCGCGACGAGATCGTCGAGGTCGACCGCGACCGCGTTGACTACATCGACATTTCCCCGCGTATGATGGTCTCCATCGCGACCGCGATGATCCCGTTCCTGCCGAACGACGACGCGAACCGTGCCCTGATGGGCGCGAACATGCAGCGTCAGGCGTTCCTCTGCTCCGCCCCGAGGCTCCCATCGTCGGCACCGGCATGGAGCACAAGATCTGCATGGACTCCGAGGTCGCCGTCCTCGCCGAGGGCGACGGCGTCGTGACCAAGATGGACGCCCGCGCCATCACCGTGGCTTACGACAACGGCGAGACGAAGGAATACAAGCTCACCAAGTTCCTGCGCTCCAACCACGGCACCTGCATCAACCAGCACCCGATCGTCGACGTCGGCGAGCGCGTGCACGGCAAGTATGTCAACAAAAACGGCGAGACCGTCGACCCCACCGTGCTGGCGGACGGCCCTGCCACCGATCAGGGCGAGCTGGCGCTCGGACGCAACATCCTCGTCGGCTTCATGACGTGGGAGGGCTACAACTACGAGGACGCGGTGCTCCTCAACGAGCGCCTTGTCCGCGAGGACCTGTATACCTCCATCCACCTCGAGGAGTATGAGCTCGACTCCCGCGACACCAAGCTCGGCCCCGAGGAGATCACCCGCGACATTCCCAACGTCGGCGAGGACGCCCTCAAGGACCTCGACGAGCGCGGCATCATCCGCATCGGCGCGGAGGTTCACGCCGGCGATATTCTCGTCGGCAAGGTCACGCCCAAGGGCGAGACCGATCTGACCGCGGAGGAGCGCCTGCTGCGCGCGATCTTCGGCGAGAAGGCGCGCGAGGTGCGCGATACCTCCCTCAAGGTGCCGCACGGCGAGAGCGGCATCGTGGTCGACGCCAAGGTGTTCTCCCGCGAGAACGGCGACGACCTCGGCCCCGGCGTGAACATGGTCGTGCGCGTCTACATCGCGCAGCGCCGTAAGATCCAGCCCGGCGACAAGATGGCAGGCCGCCACGGCAACAA
>ENA-UBIJ01000346-UBIJ01000346.1-human-gut-metagenome-genome-assembly--contig:-NODE-346-length-23413-cov-4.800925_pt1 | contig 23413 bp, 23 predicted proteins | sample MGYA00244944_ERZ654876 | MGnify/ENA primary metagenome ERZ654876 (study PRJEB26926, sample SAMN06164748) | human gut metagenome | biome: ENVO:00009003; feature: ENVO:2100002; material: ENVO:00002003...
CGTCGGCAGCGTCAGATGTGTATAAGAGACAGCGGCAACACCTGGGCGCTCTACGGCGTCCCGGCGGAATGATACCGGGAAAGGAGGCGGCGGCATGGCGGAAAAGACCCCGATGCGAAGGCAGTACGAGGAGATAAAGAGCAGATACCCGGACTGCATGCTGCTTTTCCGGCTCGGCGACTTCTACGAGATGTTCGACGAGGACGCGCAGACCGCCGCGGACGAGCTTGACCTAATGCTTACCACGCGCGACAGGAACAAGCCCCCGGAAGAGCAGACCCCCATGTGCGGCGTGCCCTATCACGCCGCCAACAGCTATATAAAAAAGCTCATAGACCACGGCCACAAGGTCGCCGTCTGCGACCAGCTGGAGGACCCGGCGCTGACCAAGGGCCTCGTGAAGCGCGACGTCATCCGCGTCATCACCCCCGGCACGGTCACGGACGAGGGCATGCTCGACTACGAGCGGCCCAACTATCTCTGCGCCCTCTGGCTGGACGGGCGGCGCGGCGGCGCGGCCTTCTGCGACGTCTCAACGGGCGAATTCTGCGCCGCGGACTTCCCGGACTTCGCCGAGGACCACACGCTCAACGAGCTCACCCGCTTCTCGCCCAACGAGGCGGTGCTCTCCGCCGGCGCGGCGGCGAGCCGCCGGGTGACGGACTTCATCACGACGCGGGTCGAGTGCATGTATCAGGTCGAGGACGCGGGCTTTGAATACGCCGCGGCCGAGCAGCAGCTGCTGCACCACTTCGGCGCCTCCTCCCTGGAGGAGCTGGGCCTCGCCGGCTGCGAGGGCGCGGTCCGCGCCTCCGGCGCGCTGCTCGGCTACATCGGCGAGACGCAGAAGTGCGACATGAAGCACATAAGCCGCCTCGACCTCTTCGAGGGCGGCCGTTACATGGAGCTCGACTACGCCACGCGCCGCAGCCTGGAGCTCACCGAGACGATGCGCAGCGGCGAAAAGTCCGGCAGCCTGCTGGGCATACTGGATTTCACCAAGACGCCCATGGGCGGGCGGCTGCTCCGCACCTGGGTGGAGCGCCCGCTGCTCTCCGCGGCGGAGATAGGCCGCCGCCACGCGGCGGTGCAGGAGCTCGTCTCGGACAGCCTGCGCCGCGCGGAGCTCATCCGCGCCATGACCGGCATGGGCGACATGCTGCGCATACTCGCCCGCGTCTCCAACGGCACGGCGAGCCCCCGGGACCTGAACGTCCTCATGCGCGCGGCGGAGCGCGTGCCGGACATGCTCGCGCTCTTGCAGGGCAGCAGTTCCGCCCTGCTCAAGAACGCCGCCGCGATGGACAGCCTCGCGGACGTCTGCTCCGACATCAAGGCCGCCATCAGCGACAAGCCAAACCTCCTCGTCCACGAGGGCGGCATCCTGCGCGAGGGCTATTCCGAGCAGGTGGACCGCCTGCGCAACGTCCGCGACAAGGGCACCAAGCTGATAACCGAGATGGAGGCCGCCGAGCGCGAGCGCACGGGCATAAAACGCCTCAAGATAGGCTATAACCGGGTCTACGGCTACTACATCGACGTGCCCAAGACCTTCACCGGCGAGCTGCCCGAGGACTATGTCCGCAAGCAGACCCTCGTCGCCAACGAGCGCTATTTCACCGCCGAGCTCAAGCAGCTCGAGACCGAGCTCACCACGGCGCAGGAGCGGGTCTGCCAGCTGGAGTACAAGTACTTCTGCGACCTGCGCGACTCCATCGCCGACCGCGTGGAGCGCATCCAGGCCACGGCGGAGCAGATAGCCGTGGTGGACACCCTCTGCTCCCTCGCCGAGGCCGCCGTCCGCTACAACTACTGCCGCCCGGAGTTCGACCTCTCCGGCACCATCGACATAAAAGACGGCCGCCACCCGGTGGTCGAACGGCTGCAGAAGGACACGCTCTTCGTGCCCAACGACGCCCACCTAGACCAGTCGGATGAGCGCGTGCTCATCATAACCGGCCCGAACATGGCCGGCAAGAGCACCTACATGCGCCAGACGGCGCTCATAGTGCTCATGGCCCAGATAGGCTCCTTCGTCCCGGCAAGGAGCGCCACGCTCAGCGTTGTGGACAGGGTGTTCACGCGCATCGGCGCCTCGGACGACCTCTCGGCCGGGCAGAGCACCTTCATGGTGGAGATGAGCGAGGTGGCGGGCATACTCCGCTCCGCCACGCGCAGCAGCCTCATCCTCCTCGACGAGATAGGCCGCGGCACCTCCACCTACGACGGCATGGCCATAGCCCGCGCCGTGCTCGAATACTGCGCCGACAAGCGCCGCCTGGGGGCCAAGACCCTCTTTTCCACCCACTATCACGAGCTGACCGACCTGGAGGGCCAGATCTCCGGCGTGTGCAACTACTACATAACCGCGCGCAAGCAGGGCGGCAGCCTCATCTTCCTGCGCAAGGTCGTGCGCGGTGCGGCGGACGAGAGCTACGGCATAGAGGTCGCCAAGCTCGCCGGGGTGCCGGACAGCGTCATAGAGCGCGCGAAAAAGTGCCTCGCGGAGCTGCTCTCCGGCGCCGTGGACCTCAGCGCGCCGCGCGCCGCACGCGCCGACGACGGACAGCTCAGCCTCGGCGACGCCGCGGGCGAGGAGGTCCTCGAGCGGCTGCGCGCCGCCGCACTGGACACGATGTCGCCTATCGAGGCGATGAACCTTTTGTATGAGCTCAAGAGAAAGCTGGAGGGCTGATGGAAAACCGACCCATACCGACCGCACCCGACTTTGAAAACCTGATGACCCGCGGCGAGATGATCGCCGCGGCGATATACCTGCCGCTGCACGTCCTGGGCGTGCCGATAGCCCTGAACTTTCTCGCGGGGCTGGTGCCCGCGATAGCGCAGATGTCGAACGCGGAGCTGAACATCCTCTATTACAGCGTCGGCCTCGTCTATATGCTGCTGCTCCTCCGCCGCTTCCTGCGCCGGAGCTTCGACGCGGCGCTCGACGCCAAGGGCCGCTTTGTCCTGAGCATCGTTGGCGGCTATGCCGCGGACCTCGCGCTGAGCTTCATCCTCAGCTCGCTGCTGCTCATCTTCGGCCTGGACCTCGGCAATTCGCCGAACAACATGGCCATCACCTCCGAGCTCCCCACCGACTACGGCCGCATCGCCGTGCTCTCCATAGCGCTGGCGCCCATCGTGGAGGAGCCGCTCTTCCGCGGGCTCATCTTCGGCGGCATCCGCCCGAAGAGCCGCGTGCTGGCGTACATCATCTCCGCCGCGCTCTTCTCGCTCTACCACGTCTGGCAGTACGTCGCCCTGACCGGCGACTTCTCGCTGCTCATCTACTGCCTGCTGTACGTGCCCGTCTCCGTCGGCCTCGCCTGGGCCTATGACCGCAGCGGCAGCATCTGGTCGCCCATGGTGATGCACGCCATCATAAACGCCGTGAGCCTCTCCGTGCTCCAGAGCGGCGCGCTGGGGGTCTAGGCGATTTTCAACAGAATTTACACAAAGTTCGTTGTATCTTCCCCCGCCGGGTGCTACCATGTTCGTATATGTAAGGAGGAATCGCAAAAATGGGCGAATTTTCACGAGAATACCTGGAGCTCCTGGCCGAAAAGTACCCCAATGAGGCGGCCGTCTGCTCCGAGATCATAAATCTCAGCGCCATCCTCACCCTGCCCAAGGGCACGGAGCACTTCATAAGCGACCTGCACGGCGAGTACGGCGCGGTGAGGCACATACTCAACAACTGCTCCGGCGTCATCCTGGAAAAGGTCCGCCGGCTCTTTGAGGACGCGCAGGGCGAGGCCAAGTGCCGCGCGCTCTGCTCCGTCATATACTACCCCATAGAGGAGCTCGCCTGCCTGCGCGAGCGGGGAGAACTGGACAACGCCCGCCTGCGCGAGATACTAGAGCAGCTCTGCCTGCTGGCCGAGACGCTCTCGGGCAAGTACACCCGCGGCTATGTGCGGCATCAGATGCCCGCCGGCTGGGAGTTCGTGCTCGACGAGCTGCTGCACATCCAGCGCGACGAGGACGCGAACCAGCACCGCTATCACGACGCCATCCTCGACAGCGTCATCGCCACCGGCTCCGCCGACAGCGTCATCGCGGCGCTCTCGGAGCTCATAAAGCGCCTCGCCGTGGACCGGCTCCACGTCGTGGGCGACATCTTCGACCGCGGCCCGGAACCCGCGCGCATCGTGGACATGCTCATGCAGCACCCGAATCTCGACATCCAGTGGGGCAACCACGACATCCTCTGGCTGGGCGCGGCGGCGGGAAGCGCGGCCTGCGTGTTCACCGTGCTGCGCATCAGCGCCGACTACGGCAACACCATGACGCTCGAGCGGCGCTACGGCGTCTCGCTCCGGGCGCTCTACGAGTTCTGCGAGCGCGTCTATGGCGACTCCGAGAAAAAGACCGTGCACCAGGCCCTCTCCGTCCTCGGCTTCAAGCTCGAGGGCCACGTCATCATGCGCCACCCCGGCTACGAGATGAACGACCGCCTGATGCTCAACCGCATAAACTACGACGACTGGACCGTGGAGCTCGACTCCGGCACCTATCCGCTCAACACCGACCGCTTCCCGACCGTGGACCCGAAGGAGCCCTACCGGCTCACGCCCGAGGAGGAGGCGCTGGTGGAGGAGTACGTCTCCGCCTTCAAGGAGAGCCAGCCGCTCAGGCGCCACCTGGACTTCATATACCAGAAGGGCAGCACCTACCTCTGCTGCAACGGCAACCTGCTCTACCACGGCTGCATCCCCATGACGCCGGACGGCAAGTTCGCCAGCGTGCGCCACGGCGGCAAGTGGTACGCCGGGCGGCAGCTCATGGACTACGCGGACGCCGTGGTCAAGAGCGCCTGGGCCCGCGGGGACGAGTCCGCGCTGGACATGATGTGGTATCTCTGGTGCGGCAACAACAGCCCCTTCTCCGGCAGGGTGTTCCACACCTTCGAGCGCGCGGTGGTGGACGACAAGAGCACCTGGGTCGAGCCGAAGAACCCCTATTTCAGCCACTGGGAGGACGAGGACGCCGTGCGCATGATCCTCTCCGAGTTCGGCCTTGACCCGGAGCGCGGCCACATCATAAACGGCCACACGCCCGTAAAGGCCAAGAAGGGCGAGAGCCCCGTGAAGGCCGGGGGCAGGCTGTTCATAATCGACGGCGGCTTCTGCAAGGCTTATCAGGCCACGACCGGCATCGCGGGCTATACGCTGATATACAGCTCGCACGGCATCCGGCTCAAGAGCCACCGCCCCTTCGAGGGCGTCGCCAAGGTGCTCAGCGAGAACGCGGACATGGAGTCCGATTCCGTACCCGTCGAGTTTTTCCCGACGCGGCGGTACATATCCGACACCGACGAGGGCGGGCGCCTGCGCCGGAGGATAGAGGCGCTGAACGCGCTGCTCGCGGCCTATCGGGCCGGACAGCTGCAGCAGAGCAGATAAAAAGAGAGAGGGAGAGAGGAGCATGAGCGGAGCGTTTGCGGCCCAGGAGAGCGGCGAGATATTCTGCCCGCACTGCGGCGCGGCCGTGGCCGAGGGCGACAACTGCTGCTGGCACTGCGGCGAGCGGCTGCCCAAGGGTCACAGCTGGTGCCCGGAGTGCGGCCGGCGCTTTGCCGGCGGGGAGGAGCGGTGCCCCAACTGCGGCACGGCGACGCTGCCCGGCGACCCGCCCCAGGCCCGCCGGAGCGAACCTGAGCCGGAACCGGAGCAGCCCAAGGCCGAGACGGAGCGGGAGTATCAGACCCGCCGGGCGGACCCCGGCGCGGGCTATAACTACGACGAACGCCGCCGCTATGAGGAGCGCCGCAGCTACGACCGGGGCTATGACAGCGGATACGACAGCGGCTATGAGCGCGGCTGGAGCGAGGCCAGGCGCCGGGGCATGCGCTCCGAGAAGGACTGGCTCGTCGCGCTGATACTCTCAGTCGTGGTGGGCGTGCTGGGTGTGCACCGCTTCTATGTGGGCAAGATAGGCACGGGCCTGCTCTGGCTCTTCACGGGCGGCTGCTTCGGCATAGGCTGGCTCGTGGACCTCATACTGATAGCCTGCGGCAAATTCCGCGACAAGCGGGGCTTTCTGCTCATGCCGCGCTGAGGCTGAAAATTAGCTGTTGACACGAGAGCCGGAACGTGCTATTATAATAAGGCTCTCATATCGCGGGGTGGAGCAGTCCGGTAGCTCGTCGGGCTCATAACCCGAAGGTCAGTGGGTTCAAATCCCCTCCCCGCAACCAAAAAACCGCTTGTTTCATGTGAAACAGGCGGTTTTTCTTACTTTTTTGGCTGTTTGGCTTTTTTGTGCGAGCGGATAATTCAACTTTAGTTCAACTCGGCCTCATTTTGAGCCAGTTTGAAGGAGCGCTCGGGCCAGTATATCGGCGTTCTGCCTGTCAGCCGATTCTATGACGTGCGCGTAGATATTCGACGTCGTGGACACCTGTGCGTGACCAAGCCGCTTTGATATGCTCACGGAGTCCACGCCGCTATAGTACAGCATCGAGGCCATCGTGTGCCGGAAGGCATGCGCGTTCAGATGCGGCAGCCCGTAGCGACGGCTGAGCTTTTTCAGGTAGTCCGTCACGCTGTCCGGGTGCATCGGCGCGCCGCTGTCCTGCGCGAACACAAAGCCGCGGTCAAGGTAATAGCCCTCGAGCCGCTCCCGCTCCGTCCTCTGCCATGCGCGATATTCACGCAGCAGCTCCATCGTCTCACGCGGCAGGTAGATATAGCGCTTAGACTTCTCCGTCTTGGGCGTGGACTCATACACGCCGACGTCAGCGGAGTACAGTACGCTGTTGCAGATATACACGCGGTTGTTTTCAAAGTCCACGTTCTGCCACTTCAGGCCTAGCACCTCGCCGCGGCGCGCGCCGGTTATGAGCAGCAGGTGTACGAGCGTTTTCCACTTGAGCGGCTCGTGCTCGAGCGCCTCGCGGATGGCCGCTATCTGCTCGGGCTGGAAGTAGTTGACCTCTTTGTGTTCGACCTTCGGCAGCGTGGCGCGGGACGCGACGTTGACGGCGACGAGACCCTCTTTGACCGCCTGCTCAAGCACCGCGGATATGAGCCGGTGATGTTCAAGCACGGTCTTGGGCGAGAGCGTCCGCGTCTCGCTCATGAGCATGAAGGCGTCCTCGAGCTTCAGGCCGAGCTTTCCGGCCATGACCGCCGCGTCATCCCTGCCCACACGCTGGCCTTTGACGGCGGCGTAGACCTTGTTCAGCGGCAGACCGCACTGCTCGGCGAGCTTCACGCGGGACAGGCCGAGCTCTTTCAGCACGGCAGCGAGGTCGGCTTTGGAGCGCGCCCACGTGCGGCTCTTGGCGCCGCCGGGCTTCAAAAGCTCGGTGTACAGGCTGTTGAGGTGGTCGGGGCGCAGGTCGCAGAGCTTTATGTGGCCGATGGCCGGGTATATGCGCTCGGTCAGCTCGCGGTAGCGGACGATAGTCGAGTGCTTCGCGCCGCGCTGTTCTTTCAGCTCTATGACATAATCACAGTAGGCGGCGAACTTCCTTCGCCCGTCGGAGGTCAGACCGTCTTTACACTGCTTTTCAAAGGTCGCGGCGAAAGCCTCGGCCTTTTTTCGCGCGGTCTTTTCGCTCCACGTCGGCGCGACGTCGAAGGTCGCCGTCCACGGCTTGAGCTGCTTTCCGTCCGCTCCCCGGCCTCGAAAGACGCGGATAGAGTACGAGACCAGCTTGCCGGACTTGTCCCGGCGGGGTTGGAGGTTAGCCATTGCCGCGGGCCTCCTTTTCCTTTGCGGCAATTTCCACACAGATTTTCTTCAGTGCGTCGGCGGCGCATTGGAGGTAATAATCCTTTATTTTATTGCGCGGTAATATCTCTTGACCGTGCGCATTTGCCCAGCCATGAAACTTAAGCCATTCTTCATTTGTTATCTCTCCCACATCCGCAGTATAGGCGTCCTCGGGTAACACGCCACTGTAGATGAAGTAAAAACCCATACCGCTGAACATATCGAAAAGACCGTTAGATTCTATCAGATTGCTGAGCATATCCGTTATGGCTATACAGTAGCCTTTGGCTATAGGACCCATCGTACCGAGTAGGTGCAGTCGCTCTATTGCCTTGTCACTCAGATGCGTATAGCGCGCTATGTCCACGTGATCAGACGCTATGCCTCGCAGTATATAGTCCGTCGTCGTGTCAAGCGCGTCGGCGAGTGCAGCTATGTCCTCGCCCTTTATTTGCCTCGTGCCGTTCTCCCATTGATTTACCGTTTCGCGCTTGACCGTGACCTTCTCTGCCAAATCGGCCTGACGCAGCTTTTTGCCCTCGCGCAGCTCCTTTATGCGCTTGCCGATATCCGTTGCCGTGTTACCTGCCATACTGTCCACCCTCCTGGTGTTCTATATTTGTTACTCGATAAAACTAATGTAACGAATACTCTTGACGAAGCACCTTGATATTGTTACAATAACACACGCAAGTAACAAAATCAAGACTTTTCTGCACGAAGGAGGAATTTACATGGAGCAGAAATTTCAGACCATCCGGCAGACGGCGAAACTTGGCATACTCAGCGAGCACAATCTCAGGCTCCGGCTGGCGCAGGGCAGGCTGCCGGGGGTGTATACGGGCAACAGGTTCCTGGTCAACGTGCCGATGCTCATTGAGCGTCTGGACGCCGAGAGCGAAGAGGGGGGCGTCGCAAATGCGCAGTAATAATCAAGCCCGCCTCGGTGCTGGCACACCAAAGCGGGCAGAGGGAACGCAGACCCATTTGTTTACGAACCCCGTAAACAAGTTTACCACAGCCGCTCCGGGAGGTCAACGCTCGATAGCCGAGCTTTTGGGCGTCGGCGCGGAGAATGGTATGACCCGCCGCGAGCTGGAGCGGCTCACCGGCCTTGACGGGCGAAGTGTGCGCTTGCTTATCGAGCGTGAACGGCGCGAAGGCGTGCCTATACTGGCTGACAACGCGAGCGGCTATTTTCTCCCGGCCTCGGAGGACGAGCGCGCCGCGTGCGTCCGCTCGATGAGGCACAGGGCGGCAGAGATACTTATAACTGCTCGGGCGGTTGAGAAGGGCAAGGTGGAGCACTTTGAATGATGGCAGACCCGGCGTCATGTTTTATTTTGACAAGACCGACGCGCTGGAGAAATTGCCGCACGACAAAGTCGGCGTATTGTTCCTCGCTGCAATGCGGTATGCCAAGACGAGCGAGGAGCCAAAATTTGACGACGCACTGCTCAGCTTTGCATGGGCGCTTATACGTCCTTCGATAGATCGCGACGCCGAGAAATATGAGGACAAGCGCCTGCGCGGAGAATGGCTGACCTATTGCCGCAAATGCAAGCAGGACAGCACGCAGCCGCTCGATTTCGAGACATACCGTCAACAGTGCGTAAACGGCACGTTACGCGCTGAAACAAGCACGCAACCAACTACAACCCCAGCTACATCTACAACTACAGCTACAGATACAGCTACAAATATTGATAGGGGGAAAACACGTCAGAATTTTACCCCGCCCACGCTTGAGGAGGTGCAGGCGTATAGGGCCGAGACGCAGAGTCCCGTAGACCCGCAGGACTTCATCGACTTCTACGCCGCCAAAGGCTGGAATGTAGGCAAGACCAAGATGAAGGACTGGCGCGCAGCATTCAGGCGTGCGGCGTCATGGGACAGGTACCGGCGAAAATCAGGGAGCTTCGATATCACAGATCCCGCGTCTTATGAAGGAGGCACATCGCTATGAGCTACATACCAGAAAAGCTGCTGAAGGTCACAGAACGGCCTGGCGACTACTGGCGCGACGGGCTGCTGTATTGCGGCAAGTGCAACACACCACGCTCGTGCCGGATAGACTTGGGCGGCGGCGAGCGAGTTGTGCCCAGCTTGTGCAAGTGTGACCGCGATAATGAGGCGGCAGAAGCGGAAAAAGAGCGCGCAAAGCGCGTGGAGCGTCTGCGTGAGCGCTGCCTTCCACTCGCGGAAATGCGCACGGCACGCTTCGACGGAGCGGAGGATTGCAAGGCCGTGCAGATAGCGCGCCGATACGCGGACAAATGGGACGAATTGCGCGAGAAGAATATCGGCTTGCTGTTTTGCGGCAATACCGGCTCAGGCAAGAGCTATGCGGCCTTGTGCATCGCGAACGAGCTCATAGACCGCGAGGTCGCCGTGAGATACATAACCTTTCCCGAGGCTGTGACCGTCATGCGCGAGGGCGGGGAAGCTCGAAATGCACTTGAAAATACTGTGAAGAGCACTCCACTGCTCATACTTGACGACTTCGGCGCGGAGGGCGGCTCGGATTATTCACAGTCACTTGTGTGCCAGCTTGTTGATACGCGTGACCGCACGGGAAAACCGCTCATTGTGACTACCAACTTGCCCATTGTACAGTTTCAGGGCCACGCCGATGAGCAGCGCGCCCGTGCCGCTGACCGCATATCTAAGCTGTGCGTACCTGTGAGCGTGACGGGTGCGAGTCGGAGGCAGCAGCAGGCAGAGGAAAAGTTGAAGCGGGCGCGCAGCATCTTGGGACTGTGAAATGCCGAATAATCGCGGAAAGGGGAGAATAGCAACGACCAACGAACAGCGCCGCCGTGAACGGCAAAGGCTCCGCCAACACAGAGCGCAGTGCGCAGCGCTGGAAACTATTCCGGACGAGATACGGCGTCTTGATCTGGCGCTGACTTCAGCACGCACGTCGCGCCTAGATAGGATGCCCGGCGGCAGAGACGAGGACCGCATAGAGAGCCTCATACAGCGCAGGGACAATCTTCGGCTCCAGCTGGAGATGACCGAGCTAGACGTCAGCATCGTCAGGCACGCGCTGGACTCGCTCACTACCGACGAGCGGCACGTGCTCGAGGTCATGCATATTACGCGACAGCGCGGCGCTGTGGAGCGGCTAAGGGCAGAATACTATTATGCCGACTCGCGCAGTGTGTACAAGCGCGAGGCTCGAGCGTTGGAGCACTTCGCCGCGGTCATATACGGCGGTACCCCTATAAAACCGTGTTTCAGGAGGTGACCACATGGGGACGATATCACAGCGCAAGGGACGGGCGGGGGAGCTGGAGCTTGCCCGCATACTACAGAACCACGGCTATGACGTACACGCGGGCGTGTCCCGCTCCTTCGGCTCGGAGCCGGATTTGACAGGGCTTCCGGGCGTACATATCGAGTGCAAGCGCGTTGAACGGCTCAACGTGCCTGAGGCAATGGCACAGGCCGCGAGGGATTCAGAGCGCTTCCATGACGGCGCGCCCGCCGTGTTCCACCGGCGCAGCCGTGAGCCGTGGCTTGTGACCATGCGGCTTGACGACTGGCTGAAGTTGTATGGGAACGAATAGCGCCGCGTTTTTCCGCAAGCCGAGAGCAAAGCAAGACGATCTCCCCCAAACAGCTGCAAGACAGGTGCGATAATAACAAGTGCCATTTTTGCTATATTGCGAAATAGCAAATGCAAGGAACAACGAGGGAACTCCGAGCGATCCGTGAGGAAGCCGTGAGGAAGCCGCGAAAATTCCAAAGCTTTTTCCCCAAAAAGGGGACGCGTTTGCGTCCCCTTTTTAGCTTTGCGCGCGCCGCGCGCGCTCCTCGCGGATACCGTGTACCCGCCCGGCGTTATATACAGCTTGAAGGAACTCGACAAGGTTGTCGCCATCTCCTTTTACGGGTCTGGCTCCGAACACGTCCATCATCCCGCGGAGAAACTCGCGTCTGTCAGGCGACCACTCACGCAGGCGGCAGGCCTCAACGACCTGTGCGTATACTCCGCCGCTCATGCTACGCAGAAGCGCCTCGTGACGCTTTCACGGCTGAATCTGGCAGCTACGTCCGGCAGGGCCGTTTTGAGGGCGCTCACGTCGAGTTTAACAGCCTTGACGGTTTTCCATGTGACTTTGTACTCCCCGGCCCGCAACTCCTCTGCGTCGCCCATAGCGGCCTTGAGCGCGTCCTTGATGGCGTCGGCCTCGGCCTGCGCTTCGTCGATGAGGGCTTGCAGCTCCCGCAGCTCGCGACATTTCGCGGCGATGTCGTTTGTGCTCATGTGTGTACCTCCTCATTTTGGGAGAGAGCCGGGAGGCCTTGCGCGCGCCTCGGTGGGTCGTCTTATCGCATCCCGCCCCGGTCTGACCTTGCGTTCTTGTTTCAGCTCTCGCTTACTTCGTCCGCCTTGTCTCTCCCTTGAACTGTCTATATTATAATACACTTAAACAGTACAGTCAATAGATATAACAGACAATGTTTAAGTGTACTATTTATGCAAAATTACACTTGTTAAGTGTAGAAACTTGTGCTATAATATAGCTACAATGGGAGGAGAGGGCGAAGTTGCAGCCGCTCCCGGAAGGAGCTGATTAGATGGCCGAGCGCAAGAACAGTGAAGCGCGTATCCGGGCAAATAATAAATACAACGAAAAGGCTTACGACCGAATCAATATAGCTGTTCCGAAGGGCAAGAAAGCCGAGATACAGGCTTTGGCGGAGTCCCGTGGGCAAAGCGTCAACGCCTTTGTTAATGAGGCCATAGACGCTGCTGTGAGCGGAGCAGCGGTTCAGGCGGGCGGCGCGCTGCTCACGGCCAAAGCGTTTACCGAGGCCCGCAGCGCCGCCGAGAGCGCCGGGGAGACCGTGGAGGTGTTCATAGAGCGCGCCATAGAGACGCAGGCCGCCCGGGACAAACGGGCGCGGGACTTGGCGAGGTAAATGCCGGTTAGACGCGACACTCGGGCCGCTTTTGAGTTCAACAAAAGTTCAACTACTACCCGAAAAGTTCAACTAAATCACACCACGTTCCAAAACGCACCATCCGCAAAAGTCTAGCAATCATGCGGGTTTGCGGCACTTTACGCTATGCTGTGAAACGTCAGAATTTGAACTCATAACCCGAAGGTCAGTGGGTTCAAATCCCCTCCCCGCAACCAAAAGCGCGCACCGTTCGGTGCGCGCTTTCTTTGCGTTTTGCCGCCCGTCCGGGCATGAAAAGGCCCCTGATGCAGTTATCAAGTCTGCATCAGGGGCCTTTTGTTATTTTGCAGCATATTGCGCCGTGCTTGCGCGGGTCAGCAGTCTCGCGGAGAGGCGCACCTTTGTCGTGGAGGACAGGGGGTATCTGATGTGGTCGCACAGCAGCCTCACCGCCCAGATGCCCAGCTCCACGCAGGACACGTCCATCGTGGTGAGCGGCGGGTCGGACATGTTCGAGAACGGGATGTTGTCAAAGCCGATAATAGATATGTCTCCGGGAATACTTATTCCGTATTCCTTAAAGGCCTTGATAGCGCCGAGGGCGATGCTGTCGTTGTTGGCGACGATGGCCGAGGGAAACTTTGCCCCCTTGCGGAGATACTCGCAGACGGAGGAATACGCCCCGTCGGTGGTGGGCTGCACGGTGTAAATGAGAGAGGGGTCGAAGCTCAGGCCCAGCTGGACGAGGGAGCTCTCGAAGGCCTCCAGCCGCTCGCGGCAGTTGCTGGAGGGGACGGCGTTGGCGAGGAAGCCTATGGACGGATGCCCGAGCTCGAGCAGGTGCTTTACGGCGCCGTATATCGCGCTGAAGTTGTTCATCGTTATGCAGTTGAACTCGTGGATCTTGAGGAAGCTGTCGATGATGACCATGGGCGCGGTGACGGAGGAGAAATAGAGGCAGTCGTCCTCCCTCAGCTCTGTGCCGAGCAGGAGCACCCCGTCGGGCGCCTCGCCGTTTATCATGCCGCCCAGCTCCGGGAGCTGGTCCCTGGAGGCGACCATCAGCGAAAGGGAGCAGTTCTGACGCCGGCATTCCATCTCAACGGCGTCGATGATGGAGTTGACGAAGCCGGGGTTCCCGTCCACGAGCATGGAGTGCTCCTTGTACTTTACGAAGAGTATCCGCGTCTGCTTCAAAGCCGGCGCAGCCCGCTTTGGACCGGGCTGGTCCCCGCCCGAATAGCCGTACTTGTCCAGCAGCTCCTGTATCTGCCTGCGCTTCTCGGGACTTACGCCTTCACGCTTGTTGAGCACCAACGTTACGGTGGAGGGAGATACGTTTGCAATTTTCGCAATATCCTTCAGCTTCATAACGCGAAAACCTTCCATTTCTGATATGTGGCCGCCAAAACAAGGGCGGCGGACGGTGCCCTGCTGTAAATATAATATCCAAACCGGGCCCGGATGTCAAGATTTTAGTAAAATGATAAAATTTGAGGACAGCATAAAACACAAAAACGGCCCGGGCTTTTATATGCAAATGATAAAATGGCCATTTTACGGCAAAATATTCTCAGAACCGCTTGACAAGCGCCCGAGAGGCGAATATATTTTTAGTGAAATAATAAAATTTAGTAAAATAGCTCACCCGCATCAGGCCGAGCAAGGCCGGAGCAGAATGACTGAAAAGGAAGGAAAAGACGATGAACAGTGCTGAACAGAGATACGCATACGCGAGGGAGATGTACCAGGAGATAGGCGTGGACACGGAGGCCGCGCTGGAAAAGCTCAGGGTCACCCCGATCTCGGTAAACTGCTGGCAGCTCGACGACCTGACGGGCTTTGAGAACTTCAACGCCACGCTCACCGGCGGCATACAGGCCACGGGCAACGCGCCGGGCAAGCCGCAGAGCGTGGAAGAATACATGGAAAACCTGAACAAGGCCCTGTCCTATGTCCCCGGCGCGCTCAAGCTGGCGCTGCACTCGGTCTACTCGGTGTCCGACAAGCCGGTGGAGAGAAACGCGGTGAGGCCGGAGCACTTCAAATTCTGGGTGGATTACGCCAGGGAGAAAAAGATAGGCCTGGACTTCAACCCCACATACTTCTCCCACCCCATGGCAGCCTCCGGTCTCACGCTCACGAGCCCCGACCCCGCCGTGCGCAGCTACTGGATAGAGCACGGCATCGCCTGCCGAAAGATAGGCGAGTATTTCGGCCGCGAGCTGGGGACCCCCTGCATCACCAACCACTGGATAGGCGACGGCTCCAAGGACACCCGGATAGACAAGCTCGGGCCGAGAGAGCTGCTCGCAGATGCGCTGGACCAGATCTTTGCGGAGAAGATAGACGAAAAATACAACATAGACTCCGTGGAGAGCAAGCTCTTCGGCGTGGGCGTCGAGAGCTATACTCCCGGCTCCCATGAGTTCTACACGAACTATGTGATGAACCGGAAAAACTGCATCATCTGCATGGACGCGGGACACTTCCACCCGACGGAGAAGATCTCGGACAAGCTCTCGGCGTATCTCTGCTTCGGCGGGAGGATCATGCTGCACGTGAGCCGCCCCGTGAGGTGGGACTCCGACCACGTGGTGATGCTCGACGACGAGACCAAGGAGATCATGTGCGAGATCGTCCGCTGCGGCGCGCTGGACAAGGTGTTCATCGGCACGGACTTCTTCGACGCCAGCATAGACAGGATCACCGCGACGATAGTCGGCGCGCGAAACGCGAAAAAGGCGCTCTTGTACGCGCTGCTCGAGCCCGACGCGGAGCTCAAGCGCCTGGAGCGCGAGGGCAATCTCACCGGCCGCTTCGCGCTCCTGGAGGAGTCCAAGGCGATGCCCATGGGCGCGGTCTGGGAGGAGTTCTGCCGCAGGGAGGGCGTGCCCGGCTGCGAGTGGATAAAGTCCGTCACGGCCTGAGCGGTGAACAAAAATGCTGGGAAAACACCGACTTGGCATATATGAAAAGGCGCTCGACAGCGCGGACTCGTGGGAGCGGCGGCTGGAGAAGGCGGCGGAGCTCGGTTTCGACTTCCTGGAGATAAGCGTGGACGAGAGCGACTCGCGCCTGGAGCGGCTGAGCTGGACCGAGGCACAGCGTTACGCGCTGGCGGACGCCTGCCGGAAGACCGGCTTGCCGATAACCTCGATGTGCCTGAGCGCGCACCGGCGCTTCCCCTTCGGGAGCGCCGACCCGCGCGTGGAGGCCAGGGCGCTGGAGATAATGGAGCGGGCCATAGAGCTGGCCTGCTGCCTGGGCGTGCGGGTGATACAGCTGGCGGCCTACGACGTCTACTATGAAGAGGAGACGCCGGACACGGCCGCGAGGTACCTGGAAAACCTGAACAGGGCCGCCGAGCTCGGGGAAAAATACGGCATCATGCTCGCAAACGAGATAATGGACACGAGCTTCATGAACTCCATCTCCAAGCATCTGGAGTATGAGAAGAGGATAAACAGCCCCTGGCTGAGGGTCTACCCGGACGTCGGGAACCTCAGCGCCTGGGGCAATGACGTCGCGGCCGAGCTGCAAAAGGGCCTGCCCAGCATAGTGCAGGTGCACCTGAAGGACACGCTCGCGGTCACAGAGGACTTCCCCGGCAAGTTCCGGGATGTGGCATTCGGAGCCGGCTGCGTGGATTTTGAGCGCTGCTTTGAAGTCCTGGAGCGGGGCGGCTACTGCGGCGCGTACCTGATAGAGATGTGGCATGACAAGAGCCGTCCGGACGTGGAGAGCGTTGCCGGGGCAAAGCGCTTTATCGAGGAGCGCTTCAAGACTGCGTTGGGGATATGAGGAGAATGAAGTACTATTTAGGCATAGACAACGGGGGCACAACGACAAAGGCGGCCGTTTTCGACAGCAGGGGCCGCCAGATCTCCTCCGCGTCTGAGGACACGCGCTCGATATATCTGAGACCCGGCTTTGTGGAGCGCGACATGGAGGAGATGTGGGAGGCCAACTGCTCGGTCATACGGCAGGCGGTGGCCCGGGCGGGGATAGCGCCGTCGAATATACGCGCGGTCTCGCTCTGCGGCCACGGCAAGGGCCTGTACCTGTGGGGGAAAGACGGCGGCCCCGTGCGAAACGGCATAGCCTCGACAGACAACCGCGCCGCCGAATATACCGCGCGGTGGAAGCGCGACGGCGTGGAGGCAGCGGCCTTCGAGCTCAACTGCCAGCACATAATGACCTGCCAGCCCATACCTCTGCTCGCGTGGCTGCGCGACAATGAGCCCGGATGCCTGGAAAAGGTCCGGTATATCTTCTCGTGCAAGGACTACATCCGCTTCCGCCTGACCGGGGAGGCGTATTCTGAGCGCACCGACTGCTCCGGCAACGGCCTGCTGAACCTGCACACGGGCGAGTTCGACGAGAGGATCCTGGACCTGTTCGGCCTCGCCGGGCTGCAGCATGCGCTCCCGCCGCTCAGGAACGCCACCGACATCTGCGGCGCCGTCACGGCTCAAGCGGCGGAAAAGACCGGCCTGTGCGCGGGCACGCCGGTAGCCGGGGGCATGTTCGACATAGACGCCTGCGCGCTGTCCGCGGCTGTTTCGGACGACAGGCACGTCTGCATGGTCGCCGGGACCTGGAGCATAAACGAATTCGTGGCGGACCAGCCCATAGTCGACGGGCGGGTGCTCATGAACTCGCTCTTCTGCATACCGGGCAAATACCTCATCGAGGAGTCTAGCGCCACCAGTGCCGGGAACCTGGCCTGGTATCTCCGCAATATGGAGAGCTGCACCCAGAACGTCTACACCGAGGCCAACCGCCTGGCGCTCTCCGTCGGCGCCGGGGAGTTCTGCCCGATCTTCCTGCCCTTCATCATGGCCAGCAACGTGAACCCCTACGCCAAGGGCGCCTTCGTCGGGATAAACGCGAACCACACCAAGGGCCACATCATACGGGGCATATATGAGGGCATAGCCTTCTGCCACAGGTGGCACTATGAGAAGCTGAGAGCGCTGATGGACCGCGACCCGGAGAGCATCCGGCTCGTCGGCGGGGTGGCGAACTCGCCGGTCTGGATACAGATCTTCGCGGACGTGATGAAGCGCCCCGTGGAGACCTCGTCCGTCGAGGAGACGGGGGCGCACGGCGTCGCCATAGCCGCGGCCGCGGCGGTGGGAGACTACCCGGACCTGGAGGCCGCGCTGCGGGGCATGACGGACCTGTCCGCCCCGGTCATGCCGGACCCGGGGAACTTTGAGGCCTACGACAAGAAATACAGCCTGTACAAAGAGATAATAGAGCGTCTCGACCCGGTCTGGGACGACATTCAGGCGCTGCTTTAAGGAGACAGATATGCTCAGGGACTTGAAAGAACAGGTGCTGGCGGCCAACCTCATGCTGCCGAAGTACAAGCTCGTGACCTTCACCTGGGGCAACGTGTCGGCGATAGACCGCGCCTCCGGCCTGGTCGTGATAAAGCCGTCCGGCGTGCCTTATGAGGAGATGACGGCCGAGGACATGGTGGTCGTCGACCTGGAGGGCAAGGTCGCGGAGGGCAGGCTCAAGCCGTCGAGCGACACGCCGACGCACATCGAGCTCTACAAGGCCTTCGACGCCGTCGGCGGGATAGTGCATACCCATTCACGCTGGGCCACGATCTTCGCCCAGGCGGGCATGGGCATCCCGGCCATGGGCACGACCCACGCGGACGACTTCTGCGGCACGATAGAGTGCACGCGCGCCATGACCAGGGAGGAGATAGAGGGCGCGTACGAGGAAATGACCGGCAAAGTCATAGTCGAGACCTTCCGGGAGAGCTCGCCCGAGCGGGTGCCGGGGGTCCTGGTCCGCAGTCACGGCCCCTTCGCCTGGGGCGCCAACGCCATGGAGGCCGCGCACAACGCCGTGGTCATGGAGGAGGCGGCCTTCATGTGCTGGCACGCCCGCGTCATAAACCCCTGGCAGGGGGAGATCAGCCGCGAGCTGCTGCTGCGCCACTTCCTCAGAAAGCACGGAAAAACGGCGTATTACGGGCAGTGACGCCGGTAACGGCACCGAGCGCAAGAAAGTTTGACATCGGAGGCAGAGGGTAATATAATTCCTTCATATGTAATATCACTTTTCTGGGGGAGAAAACCATGGAAGAAGCGCTGCTCCTCATACAGAAGATAAAGGCCATGTACCAGTCGAAGGCCTTCTCCAAGTCAGACCAAAGCATCGCCGAATATATACTCAACGACCCCGGCTGCCTGGCGGGAGCCACGGCGAATTCGCTGGCGGAGGCCTCGGGCACCAGCCCGGCCACCGTCATCCGCTTTTGCCGCAAGCTCGGCTTCACCGGCTTCACGGAGCTCAAAAACAGCGCCTCCAACTACATCGTCGAGACCGCGCGCGACATGAGCCTGCGCCGCGGCGACGACGCCGGCACCGTCAAGAGCAAGGTCATCAGCTACACCAAGATGATAATGGACGAGCTCGACGAGATCCTCGACAACAACGCCCTGGAAAAGGCCGCCGAGCTCATCGCCGGGGCCCGGAGCCTGGTCATCGTCAGCGAGGGCGGCTCCGGCACCATCAGCCGCGCCGCCTACGACATCTTCCTCAAGCTCGCCATACCCTGCCGCTGCATAGAGGACCTCATCTTCCAGACCATGGAGATCAGCATGATGGACAAGGACGACCTGCTGCTCATCATCGTGAATTCCGGCCGCACCTGGAACGTTCTGCAAAACGCCAGCTACGCCAAGGAGCGCGGCATAAAGATCGTCGGCATCGTCGGCCCGGCAAATTCGCCGCTCTCCAAATATCTCGACGTCGAGATCGTCACCAGCGTCTTCAGCAGCGACTACTTCAGCGACATCTCCGCTGCCAGGACCTGCGAGCTCGTAACCATTTCCATCCTGCACTCCATCATCGCCCTGACCCGCACGGAGGAGCAGATAGACAAGAGCCACGAGATCGGAATGTCCATAGAAAGAAAACGACTGCCCCCCAAATAAACACGCACTGCTTACGCCGCCGGCCTTCGGGCCGGCGGCTTTTTTGATGTCAGGATGAAACTTTGTTTCATCCTGACATAACTTTAACAAGGCCAAAAACGGCGAAAAACCCGAAAAAGAGCCGGAATGTCAACTTATTGACAATGATAGAGCGCGGATTTTACTCGCATTTTATACAAAAACAGGCAGGCAAAATTGAGCCGTTTCACAAAATTTCATTTAGGGCACTTAATAATGAACTTGCGTTTCATTTTCCTGTTGACTTATGAAATTTCATGGAGTAACCTGAAATCACAAGGAAAATGAAACCAAATGAAACGTGGAGAGAAGAAGAGACTGGAAACAAAATAACGAGAGGAAGGACGAAAAATGAAGAAGGCGCTGACCCTGTTCCTGGCATTGGTCATGGTGCTCTTGCTGTCGGCCTGCGGCTCTGAAGCCAAGGAGCTGGACAACCCCAACGGGTACAACAGCATCAAGTTCGCCATGGCCGTAAACGGTACGGACACCCAGATCGACACGCGAGTCGCCAACAAGTTCAAGGAGCTGGTGGAGGAGGCGTCCGGCGGCGTCATCACCGTGGACGTGTTCCCTAACGACCAGCTCGCGGGCGGCAACGCATCCAAGGGCATCGAGATGATCTCGGACGGCTCCGTGGACATGGCGGCCTACGCGACCAGCGTGCTGAGCGCGCTGGACGAGAGGGTCTCGATAGGCACGGTGCCCTGGCTCTTTGACAGCTACGCCGAGGCGAGAGAGATCATAGACTCCACCGGCCTCGCCTACTACGACAGCGTGCTCGAGAGGCTGGACCTCAAGGTGATCGGCTCCTTCCACAACGGCTTCCGCCAGCTGACCAACAACAAGCGCCCCGTGACCTCGCCCGAGGACCTCAAGGGCCTGAACATCCGCGTGCCCGGCAGCGAGATCTACATGAGCTTCTTCAAGGCCTTCGGCGCCGTGCCGAGCTCCACCAACTGGAGCGAGGTCTTCACGAACCTGCAGCAGGGCGTCATCGACGGCCAGGAGAACGGCGTGAGCATCACCGCCACCTCCGGCATGACCGAGGTGCAGGACTACATGACCATCTGGAACTACACCTATGAAAACGACCTGTTCCTTGTCAACCGCAACATCTGGGACAGCCTGAACGAGGCCACGCAGCAGCTGCTCAGCGAGAAGGCGCTCGAGGCCTGCAACTGGGGCCGCGACCAGCTCGAGGCCGAGGAGAGCGGCCTCATCGAGGAATTCCGCGCCGAGGGCATGCAGGTGGACATCCTCACCGAGGAGCAGCTCGAGCCCTTCAAGGAGATAGTTTCCGACCTGTGCCAGAGCTTCTATGAGAAGTTCGGCGAAGAGGCCTGCGCCGCCTTCGGCGTGGAGCTGGATTGAGAGGGGGATGGTTGAGATGTCGAAAATAAACAAGGCGCTTGACTACATCGAGGAGGTCCTGGTCTGTCTCTGCCTGATCGCAATGACCGCCCTCACCTTCGGCAACGCGGTGCTCCGCAAGCTGGGCTCCGGCATCTCCTTCTCGGAGGAGATATCGACCTACCTCTTCGTTTTGCTGAGCCTGCTGGGCTCGGCGATAGCCGCAAAGCGCGGCGCCCACCTGGGCCTCACGCTGGTGACCGAGCGCGTCGGCGCGAAGGCCGCGAGGATACTCGGCATAATCTCGATGATATTCTCCACGGCGTTCTCGGCGCTCATCTGCTACTACGGCGTGTTCATGGCCATCAACCAGTATGAAAAGGGCCAGGTCACCCTGGCAACCCAGCTCCCCGAGTGCATCTTCGGCTCCTTCGTCCCCATCGGCGCGCTGTTCATGACGATACGCTTCGGGCAGAACCTGTACAGGCTCATCGCCGGCAAGGAGATAGCCAGGGAGGACGTCGTGGCCGACGCTCTGGAGGCCGCGAAGGAAGAGGAGAACAAAGAAGGAGGCGCCGAGTAATGGAAGCTGCTGTGCTGTTCATAGTTTTCGCGATACTGCTGTTCATGGGCGCCCCCATAGCGGTGTGCCTCGGAGTTTCCAGCATTGCGGCCATGCTGGTCATGCTGGCGGGCAGGCCGGTGGACATCATCCTCGGCACCGTGCCCCAGCTGGTCTCGGCCGCGACCAGCAAGGCGGTCCTGCAGGCCATACCCTTCTTCATCCTGGGCGGCAATATCATGGACGCCTCGGGCATCTCGCGCAAGCTCATCCATCTCGCCGAGGCCTGCGTCGGCCACCTGCGCGGCGGCGTCGCGATGGTCTGCGTCCTCGTCGCCTGCTTCTTCGCCGCCATCTCCGGCTCCGGCCCGGCCACGGTCGCGGCCCTCGGCATAATCGTCATCCCCGCGCTCGTCAAGGCGGGCTACGACGTCGGCTTCGCGGCGGCGCTCATGGCCACCGCCGGCGCCATCGGCGTCATCATCCCGCCCTCCATCACCTTCGTCGTCTACGGCTCCATCAGCGACACCTCCATCGGCGACCTCTTTATCGCCGGCGTGCTGCCCGGCCTCGTCATGGGCGCGGCGCTCATCGCCGTCACCTTCTGGCTCGGCAGGAAGAAGGAGCTCACCCGCCTGCCCAAGGCCAGCGGTAAGGAGCGCTGGAAGGCCTTCAAGGATGCCTTCTGGGGCCTGCTCATGCCGGTCATCATCCTCGGCGGCATCTACGGCGGTGTGTTCTCCCCGACCGACGCCGCTGCGGTCTCCGCAGTCTACGGCCTGTTCGTCGGCGTGGTCATCTACCGCACGATAAAGTTCAAGCAGTTCATCAAGCTGCTGGTGGACTCCGCCTCCACCACCGCGACGGTCATGTTCATCACGGCGGCCGCCACGCTCTTCGCCTACGTGCTCACCCGCGGCCGCATAGACGCGGCCATAAGCGGCGCGCTCATCGACTTCGCCGGCGGCGACAAGTTCATCTTCCTGCTCATCGTGAACATCGTCCTGCTCATCGCTGGCTGCTTCCTCGACTCCACCTCCGCGCTGTACATCTTCACCCCGCTGTTCTTCCCCGTGGCCATGGCCCTCAACATCGACCCGGTGCACTTCGGCGCCATCATGATAGTGAACCTCGCCATCGGCCTCGTGACCCCGCCCGTCGGCGTGAACCTCTACGTCGCCTGCGGCATCGCGGACGTGAGCCTGAAAAAGATATCGAGTTCCGTCGTGCCGTTGATAATAGCCTCGCTCATCGTACTGCTGATAGTTACATACTTCGAACCGCTCTCCCTGCTGCTTCTCGGCGGCTCGGCGGCGTGACAAAAATCATTTAAGGAGATGCTTGAAATGAAGGTACTCATGATAGGCGCGGGCGACATTGCCCGTTCTCACGCCAGGGCCGTTGTAAAGCTCGGCGGCTCCATAGTCGGCGCCTACGACGTGAACGCCGAGGGGCTCAGGAGCTTCGCCAAGGAGTTCGACTGCGACCAGCTCAGCTATGAGCAGATCCCCGAGTATGTGGAGCGCGCCGACTACGCCGTGATCTCCACCCCGCCCACCAAGAGGCTCGACTACTGCGAGATGGTCCTCTCCCGGCACGTGCCGCTCTACCTTGAAAAGCCCATCGCCACCACCATGGAGGACGCGCTGAAGATAGTCGACATGGCCAAAAAGTACGACGCGAAGATCATCGTCGGCTTCGCCCACAGGTACCGCCCCGCCTTTGTGAAGATGCACGAGCTGGTGGCGAGCGGCATGTTCGGCGAGCCCGTGAACGTGTTCAGCTACCGCGTCGGCCCCGGCTTCGGCTACGGCAAGAACAACGCCGTGTACGGCAACTCCTGGCGCACCGACCCGAAGCTCGCCTGCGGCATGAC
>ENA-UBIJ01000369-UBIJ01000369.1-human-gut-metagenome-genome-assembly--contig:-NODE-369-length-22236-cov-7.226816_pt1 | contig 22236 bp, 27 predicted proteins | sample MGYA00244944_ERZ654876 | MGnify/ENA primary metagenome ERZ654876 (study PRJEB26926, sample SAMN06164748) | human gut metagenome | biome: ENVO:00009003; feature: ENVO:2100002; material: ENVO:00002003...
TACACGCGTAAGATCGTCGGCAGCGTCAGATGTGTATAAGAGACAGATAATAGACTGAGGAGGCAATAGATGAGTAACGTGATTTACTTAGATACGTACATCCTTCAGCAAGATATGCGGATAAGGATGCCGAAATCTATACTGTCAAACATCAATGCAGAAAAAGGGAAAACGCTGTTTGACATTTACTTTGACGCTGATAACAACGCTATTGTTCTGAAACCAAAACAAGCAAAAGAGGTGACCACACAAGATGACAAAGCATGAAATAATCATTGGGAACAGCAATAATATGAAAGCTATTCCTGATGGAACTGTAAATCTAATCGTAACATCACCCCCCTATCCTATGATTGAGATGTGGGATGAAATGTTTTCATCGCAGCATCCTGCTATTAGAAACGATCTTGAGTCGGGTAACGGCATGGCTGCCTTTGAAAAGATGCATGAGGTTCTTAATGCAATATGGCAGGAGTGCGACCGTGTCCTTGCAGATAATGGATTTGTGTGCATAAACATTGGAGACGCAACAAGAACGATCAACGATAATTTTCAGCTCTATTCAAACCATACACAGATTATAAACAAATTCCTGAGCATGGGTTATTGTGTCCTTCCCGATATTCATTGGAGAAAACAATCCAACGCACCCAATAAATTTATGGGTTCAGGAATGTTTCCTGCTGGGGCTTATGTTACTTATGAACACGAGTACATTCTCGTGTTCAGAAAAGGCGGGAAACGAGTTTTCAAAGGGGCTGAGAAAGCATTAAGACAAAAGAGCGCATTTTTTTGGGAAGAGCGTAACGTTTGGTTCTCTGATTTGTGGGATATAAAAGGGACTTCACAGATAATCACCGCAGCTAAGGCGAGCAGAGATAGAAGCGCTGCATTTCCGTTTGAAATTCCTTACAGACTTATCAATATGTATTCTGCTGAAGGAGATACCGTTTTAGATCCCTTTGCAGGTTTAGGAACCACAACATTGGCAGCAATTGCTTCAAATCGAAATAGCCTTGGAGTTGAAATAGATGAAGATATTGCAGCCCTTGCAATTGAGAATATAAGCGGTACTGTTTCGGGTCTAAATCAAGTTATTGATAAGAGACTTGAGGCTCATAAGGCTTTTATTGAAGGTCTCCCGGATGACAAAAAAGAAAAGTGTTATGAGAATGGTCCTCAGGGCTATAAGGTTAAGACCAAACAAGAAACCGCAATTTGCATCGACCGTATAAGCGATATCAAGATCGATGGATTACGAGCAGAATGCCAGTATGAATAAAAAATGAATAAAAAGAAGGAGCGCAGCTGCGCTCCTTTGCTTATAAGTAAGTTTGAATTTCGTTTATTACCTCAGGGTTTGTAAAAATGATCCCCGAGCGGTCCGATGCAACAGAGTACTTGAGAATGAACGCTCTTGCATTTTTGTCGCGGCAGAAAGCATTCATTTTCCCCCGAATGTCTACCTTGTATTGGTATCTGCCCATGTAAAAGGTTTCAGGTTTTAGCTGTATTCCAATAAGCTCATTCCGTGAAGAATAGACATAAAAATCAATAAAGTATTGCGTGTCCCAATCCTCAGGAGCTTCTTGAACCATGGGCGAGATCACTTCACGCAAAATAGTCAAAGCTTGATTTTCCCGGTTGTATCCACTGAATGTTCTTCTAAACATGACATCATAGATGTAGTTTTTACACTCAGAAAAAGAAACATGGTATTGATCAGGAATGAAATCGCACATTTCTTGGGCTAAACCATCTAAGTATTCTTCGTCATGAACGTTCTCAAGATACCAAATTTCCCATTCTTCCTGGGTGAGCGGTTTCAGGTTGCGGATCATTTTCATCATAAACCCAATGCGAGAGGGCTGGTTGTATCCGCCTCGATTATAATAATTGTTGAGCAAAGATTCAGACGCCATACTTATTCCTCAACTTCGATGGTTAAGCCGGTCTTGGTTTTTGTGTAATAGATCATCTTAACATCAATAACCTCTGATAAGCGTCCCATGGTTTTGTATGTATCCGCTTTAACCTGATACGGAGTATTGCCAACGTAACCATCTATACCCTTTGATTCCTCTTCGGGCGTTGCTAAACGGTAAGTTGTCCATTTTTTCTTGGCGAGAGAAGCGAGTATTGCCTTTTGAACATACAGACCGTTAAAGGTCTTGTATACGACAAGATCTTCGACCCAATGCTCAACCATTTCCTTGTCAATCAAAGGAATAGCGTTTTTAAGGTTCACAACCTGTTCCCAAATTTTGTCTGTTGCATTCTGAAAGGCGTCAGGATAGCGTTCGGTATACCATTTACGCCATCCTTCAATCGTCTTTTCTTCGTCAGATTCGAGAAATTCCGGAAACAGTTCCGACATTTGCCCAACGACTTTAGGACGGGTTCCCTGAGCATTTTGATTTGCCCAATTGATTAGCTGAGAAGTGTATTTGGGAAACGAGAACGATTCGCTGTCGTTATAGATTTCAATATCGGCGTTTTTAATTGTATAATTCATATTGATTCCTCCAGGAATAATTTGTATGTCTCGATTTCGAGTGCATCAGCGATGCGTTGGATGCTCTCTATAGAGATGTTCCGTTGAAATCTTTCTACGCTGCTGATGTAAGTGCGATGCAGCCCGCACTTTTCAGCAAAGGCTTCCTGAGAAAGCCCAAATTGGTTCGGTACTTGCGTAGATTAGTTCCGAACACTTTGACAATGTCCATAGGCAATAAGCCTCCTATCTTAATCTAAAATTATAGCAATTTGAATACTACAAATCTACAGACGATAAGTAACATTTGCCTCTGGAGAAGAAAAAAACACCTATTCTTTGACAGAATAGATGCTTTTTTGTTACCCAGAAGCCACAGAAACCGTTATTAAGGCAAGATAAGGGAAACTATCGCCTTATCCTTGAGCCGTGCCTTAAAACGAAGAAAAACGCCCAAAATCACCCCGAGAATGTACAGCTCGGAGAGGTCTTGGGCGTTTCTGAATACGCCGCCCTCCGACGGACACTTTGACCGCACAGGTCAGACAGCTTGATCGCTGAAATCATACACTCTCGCCGCCGGTCAGACACCCCCTGTATAATGGAATTGCATCGAAAGATGTAATCTAACAACAGGAGGAAAACACGATGACCAATTACAAAGAGATCATCAGACTTCATAGTCTGGGTCTCAACAAAACGCGCATCGCCGAGAGCTGTGGCTGCGCCCGGAGCACCGTCATCACGGCATTGCACAAGGCTGAAGAAAACGGCCTCTCGTGGAATGCGGTGAAGAACCTTAGCTCTGAGGAAGTGACCCGTAAGCTGTACCCTGCCACATCTATGGGGCAGCAGTACAGTATGCCGGACTACGAGTGGGTCCACAAGGAAATGCAGAAGAGCGGCGTCACGCTCATCCTGCTGTGGGTGGAGTATTGCGAAAGGTGCCGCCAAAACGGTGAGCTCCCCTACGGGAAGTACAACCGGGGAGCAAAAAGGAAGGAGCTTATTCATGCCACGAATGAGCAAGCGGCGTAAGGAAGAACGGGCACTCTTCCTGAATGACCGCAACAGAATCACCTACAACGAGCTTTGCAGAAAGTGTGTGCACGACTGTATAATCCATCCGTGTTCCAAGGCTATGCTGATTATTCCTACGAAATATATACATTCCTGAACGGAGTGCAAACCACTTATGCGTCTGGAGAAGTAGAGTTCAACACGAATCCGGATAGCGAGAATCCATGGCCTATCGAAGCGGCGGCTTTTGCCGAGGAGGTCAATGCATTGCTGTCTCGTAGCAAGCTGTTGATTTCTACGCTGGATGGAGAACTGCACCAATACGGAGATACCGACATTGTATGGAACTGCAAATCGCCGCTCTCCGGGGATAACTCTCAAGCAGTTTCATATCAACAAATAACGAACGCGGTATGCAGTTTGACTCAACGGCCAAAGCAAAAACTCCGCTAAAAGCTGCTGGCTAACATCTGACCCAGTTTTGACCCAGAATCCGAAAAAAGCGGGCAGGGCTGGACGGAAACAACGGAAAATCCACCCAACGAATGGTGGCAAAAAGCACAAATCGGAGCCGAAATGGCTCCGATTTGTGCTTGAGACAACCTACGGACCAGAAGGCCGGGGGTTCGAATCCCTCACGGCGTGCCAATTTCAAGAGCCGGGAAACCGCAATGGTTTCCCGGCTCTCAGCGTGTCGAAAAAGCCTTTTCGCCCCGCTGCCTAAGTTTTTGAAACTTTGAAAAAGTATCAAAAACTTCTGATTTCAATGGTGAGGGACACCCTTCTTGGGTTTCCCTCCCGCACCCTTCCTTACCGTTATCACAAATCTTACCACTTTATCGACAGACTCAGAGCCGGGAAACCTCAATGGTTTCCCGGCTCTTTCTATATTTTTAAAGGGCTTCGGAGTTATCTATTTCTTCATTGTGTTGCAGGATTCTGAATTGAATCTGCAAAATATACATCCCAATTACCTGTGAACTAACTAAAAACGGCGGCTATTTGCCCGGCGAGGTACCATCTAAAAACAGTTATCTCTGACGTGAAATTCGCTGATTTGCTTACTCTGTGATGTGCTTGTTTTTATCAAAGGGGGCGGAGGTGATCTTTATAAGGGATGGGTAGAAGGATACGGACATGCAGCTTTTACATAGGAAAAAATAATTTACTTATATTTAACTTGCCTTTGCTTTCGGATTTTACTCGCAGGAATTACGATAAAACCGTGGTCAAGAGAATCAAGAAAACAAAAGTACAAGGAGGTAACAAAGATGAAAAAGAGAATTGGATGTATTGCAGCGGCTATGCTGCTGGTATTTGCGCTGGTGGGCTGCGGAAACAACGCCGCCAAGGAGCCGGTGTCTACCGATGGTTCCACCTCTATGAGCAAGGTCATCGGCGCCCTGAGCGAGACCTTTGAGGCCGATACCGGTATCACCGTAACTTACAACGCCACTGGCTCTGGCTCCGGTATCCAGGCCGTTGAGGAGGGCCGCTGCGATATCGGCCTGTCCAGCCGCAGCCTGAAGGACGAGGAGAAGTCTAAGGGCCTGCAGGAGACCGTGCTGGCCTACGACGGCATCGCCATGATCGTAAACCCTGCCAACCCTGTCCAGGAGCTGGATCTGGAGACCATCGCAAAGATATACACCGGAGAGATCACCAACTGGAAGGACGTGGGCGGCAATGACGCTGAGATCGTGCTCATCGGCCGCGAGGCTGGTAGTGGTACCCGGGATGGCTTTGAATCCATCAGCGGCACCAAGGATAAGTGCCAGTATCGCCAGGAGCTGACCTCCACCGGCGACGTTATTACCACCGTGGGCAGCAATCCCGATGCCATCGGCTATGCCTCTCTGGCCTCTGTGAAGGATACCGTAAAAGCCCTGACCGTGGGCGGTGTGGCTCCCAGTGAGGCAACCGTGAAGGACGGCAGCTATGTGGTGCAGCGTCCCTTCGTCCTGGTGACTAAGGATGGGACCAAGCTCTCCGACAGTGCACAGAAGTTCTTCGACTACATCACTTCCGATGCAGCCAGCCAGATCATCAGCAAGGCAGGAGCAGTGCCTGTAAAGTAAGGAATAGGAGCGGCGGTACACCGGTGCCGCCGCTTCCTTCCATTGAGGTAAGATATGAAGAAAAACAGAGTATTTGAAAATGTCGTCCACGGCATTTTCCTTCTGCTGGGACTAATCACCGTGGGGTGCGTGCTGCTCATCACGGTGTATCTGATTGTTTCCGGCATCCCGGCCATCAAGGAGATCGGGCTGGTGAAATTCCTGTTCGGCAAGGAGTGGGCCTCTACGGCGGCCGAGCCCAAGTTCGGCATCCTGCCCTTTATCCTCACCAGTGTGTATGGCACAGCCGGTGCTATCCTCATCGGTGTGCCGGTGGGCTTTTTTACCGCAGTGTTCCTGTCCAAGGTGGCCGGAAAAAAGGTGCGATCCGCCATGGAGACCGCCGTCAGTCTGCTGGCGGGCATCCCGTCGGTGGTATATGGCCTGGTGGGTATGCTGGTGCTGGTGCCGGCGGTGCGCAGCATCTTTCATGTGCCGGACGGAGCCAGCCTGCTGGCGGCCATCATTGTGCTGGCCATTATGATCCTGCCCAGCATCATCAAGGTGTCTGTCACGGCGCTGGACGCCGTGCCGAAGGAGTATGAGGACGCCTCCCTGGCCCTGGGCGCGTCTCCGGTGGAGACGTTCTTCAGGGTGTCCGTACCCGCTGCAAAGAGCGGCATTGCCGCAGCGGTGGTGCTGGGCGTGGGCCGCGCCATTGGCGAGGCCATGGCCGTGATGATGGTAGCGGGTAATGTGGCCAATATGCCCAGCCTGTTCCAAAGCGTGCGTTTCCTGACTACGGCGGTGGCCAGCGAGATGTCCTATTCCAGCCCCGGCAGCCTGCAGCGCAACGCCCTGTTCTCCATTGCATTGGTGCTGTTCCTGTTCATTATGCTTCTGAACGCGGCGCTGAATTTCTTTCTGAAGCGGGATAAGGAGAAGTGATATGAGCAGAAAAAGAAAGAGTTATATTGCCCTCATGCGCGGCGTGATGTATGTCTGCAGCGGCCTTACGGCGGCGCTGCTGCTGTTTCTGCTGGGGTATGTGCTATATAAGGGAATCCCCAATATCAGCTGGGAGTTCCTCTCCACCAAGCCCAGCCATCTCACCGAGCGCATCGGCATCCTGCCGGACATCCTCAACACGGTGTATATCGTTCTGGCAACATTGGTTATCGTGCTGCCGCTGGGTGTGGGTGCCGCCATCTACTTGACGGAATATGCCCAGAATAAGCGCGTGGTGGCGGCCATCGAGTATGCCGCCGAGACCCTGTCCGGCATCCCGTCCATCATCTATGGCCTGGTGGGTATGCTGCTGTTTTCCAATAACTTCGGCACCTGTCTGCTGGCCGGCGCACTGACCCTGGTGATCATGAATCTGCCCACGGTCATGCGGACCACCCAGGAGAGTCTGAAAACTGTACCCCAAAGCTACCGGGAGGGCGCCTTCGGCCTGGGAGCGGGGAAGTGGCGGGTCATCCGCACGGTAGTGCTGCCCGGCTGCGTGGACGGCGTAGTCACCGGGTGCATCCTCTCCGTGGGACGTATTTTAGGCGAGTCGGCGGCGCTGCTGTTCACGGCGGGCTTTGCCCACGCCGTCAATGGCTTGTTCAGCGGCCTTGTCAGCCCCGGCGCCACGCTGACCGTGGCCCTCTATGTGTATGCCAAGGAGGAGGGTGAATTCGGTGCCGCCTTTGCCATCGCCGCTATTTTGATGTTTTTGACGCTGATTATCAATTTTTCTGCCTCGCTGGTGGGCAAATACTTTGCCAAAAGGAGAAGCGTATGAGTGATATTATTACGGCGGAAAATCTGCAGCTCTGGTACGGAGATACCCATGCCCTGAAGGGGATCGACATGGCCATCCCCGAAAAGAACATCACGGCCCTCATCGGGCCCTCCGGCTGCGGAAAGTCCACCTTTCTGAAAACCCTGAACCGCATGAACGACCTGATCCCCTCGGTGCGGATTACCGGGGAGGTGCGCTATAACGGCCGCAGCATTTTCGATAAGGACGTGGACGTGTGCGCCCTGCGGCGGGACATCGGCATGGTGTTCCAAAAGCCGAATCCCTTCCCCATGAGCATCTATGATAACATTGCCTATGGTCCCCGTACCCACGGGACCACCGCTAAAAAAGAGCTGGATGAGATCGTAGAGCAGGCCCTGCGGGATGCGGCCATCTGGGACGAGGTGAAGGACCGACTGAAAAAGAGCGCCCTGGGGCTCTCCGGCGGTCAGCAGCAGCGGCTGTGCATTGCCCGGGCGCTGGCTGTGCGGCCCCAGGTCTTGCTGATGGACGAGCCCACCTCGGCCCTGGACCCCATCTCCACCTCCCGTATTGAGGAGCTGGCCCTGCAGCTGAAGGAGCGGTACACAATAGTCATGGTGACTCACAATATGCAGCAGGCCGTGCGTATTTCGGATAACACAGCGTTTTTCCTGCTGGGCGAGCTGGTGGAGTTCGGCCAGACGGAGAAGCTGTTCTCCCAGCCCAAGGAAAAGCGGACAGAGGATTACATTACAGGAAGGTTTGGGTGATGCCATGAGAAGCAGATTTGACGAGCAGCTGAAGCTGCTGAATCGGAAAATGACCGAGATGGGCGGCGAGTGTGAGAGCATCATTGCCGCCGCCGGCAAGGCGCTGCTGCAGGGCAGCGCAGAGGACGCCCTCCGGGCTCAGGAGCAGGGACACCGTATTGACCAGCTGGAGCGGGAGATCGAGTCCATCTGTCTCAAGCTCCTGCTGCAGCAGCAGCCCGTGGCCCGGGATCTGCGGGTGATCTCCGCGGCGCTGAAGATGATCACCGACATGGAGCGCATCGGTGATCAGGCAGAGGATATTGCCGAGATTATTACCACCCTGGGTGGCCGGACCGGCGCGGAGTGCCGGGACATCCGGGTCATGGCGGAGGCAACCATCAAAATGGTCACCGACAGCGTGGATGCCTATGTGCGGCAGGATCTGAGCTTGGCCCGGGCGGTGATCGAGTACGATGATGTGGTAGACGAGGCATTCTGCCGGGTCAAGGGAACCCTCATCGCTATGATCGCGCAGAATACCGCCGATGGCGAATACGCCCTGGATCTGTTGATGATCGCCAAATATTTTGAGCGCATCGGCGATCACGCCGTAAACATCGCCGAGTGGGTGGAGTTTTCCGTCACCGGCGAGCATAAGAGTGACAGCATGTAATGATCCTTCCCCGGGATGGGAGAGTTTTAGCGGCCCCGAGCGGCGCATTCAGCGCGGCCCGGGGCCGCCTTGCCGTGTGTGTCCCAAATGGACTGCCCGCCCTGCCGCCCGGTTCGACGCCCTCCGCATCTCCGCTGTGCTATACTGCTCAATATCCGATGAAGGGGGGGCCTGCCGTGGCGTCTGCGCTGCCGGACCTGCTTGTTCAGGCCGGCATCTTTTGCCTGCTGTTTCTGCCGCACCGGCATAAATACAGCCGCAGCCGCCGGCTGCTGTCCGGAGCGCTTTATATTTATTTCTGCATTGTGCTGGATCTGACGTTGCTGCCGGTGCTGTGCAGGGTGCCCTATGTGCCGGCGCACAGATTCTCGGTAAATCTTTATCCCTTTCGGGACCTGCTCCACGGCTGGGGTGATAGTGTAGGGCAGATCCTGCTGAATGTACTGCTGTTCTTGCCCTTTGGAGTGCTCCTACCCCGGCGTACCGGCAGAGGATTTTTCATTACGCTTTTTCAGGCGGCCCTATGCAGCGCCACCATCGAGCTGCTGCAGCCTTTTTTTGACCGCACCTGTGATATTACAGATCTCATTACCAATGTCGCAGGCTGCGCCTGCGGGTACTTGATCGGGCTGCCCCTGGCACAGCCGCTGCAGCGCCTGGGGGAACGGCTGGATCGGACAGAAAAAAACCGGCGCCGCTGAAGCGGCGGCACCGGTTTACGATTTGGCTCAAGTACACTCCTCAGAATCACGGAATGGCAGTGTGATACACCATAGACCGGCGATTCCCACCAGCGCATAGATTATGCGGCTGAGCGTAGACAACTGTCCGCCACAGATAAACGCCACACAATCAAAGGCAAATAGTCCCACGCTACCCCAGTTCAGTGCGCCGATAATGATCAGAATCAAGGCGATGCGATCTACAATTTTCACGATGGATTCCCTCCTTTTTCGAAATGATCCGCCGGTGGATAGTCTGCCCAAGGCGGAGGAAAATATTCTGATGCAAAAATTGTAAGGGCTACTAAAAAATCCTGGGTTATTTGGCGGAAAGTGATTGAAATGGGCGGCGGACTTATGTATAATGCAGGATAGAAGCAAAAACTGCTTGATGCAATGTATTTTTGAATAGGAGGAACAACATGAACAAGAAGTTTGAGAAGCTGGGCTTCTATCCTGCCGACATTCTGATGCCTAAGGATTGCGACATGACCAAGTGGGCCGTGGTGGCCTGCGACCAGTTTACGTCCGAGCCGGAGTACTGGGAAGCGGTGGAAAAGCAGGTAGGCGATGCCCCATCCACCCTGCGCCTCATTCTGCCCGAGGCCAATCTGAAGGCCCCCAATGTGGATGAGCTCATCGAGAATATCAATACCTCCATGAAAAAATACATGGATGACGGCGTGTTCAAGACCCTGTCCGACTCCCTGATCTATGTGGAGCGGGAGCAATCCGACGGCAAGATCCGCCATGGCCTGGTGGGCATGGTAGACCTGGATGCTTATGACTTCACCCCTGGCTCCGGCGCACTGATCCGTGCCACCGAGGCTACCGTCCAGGATCGTATTCCGCCTCGCGCCCGGGTGCGCCGCAACGCTCCCATCGAGCTGCCCCACGTGATGCTGCTCATCGACAACCCCGAAAAGACCGTCATCGAGCCTCTTACCGCTGCCGCTGACAGCATGGAGGTGGTGTATGACTTCGATCTGATGCAAAACGGCGGACACATCAAGGGCTATAAGCTCTCCGATGCCCAGATCGATGCCGTGGCCGATGCACTCGCCGGCCTGTGCTCCGACGAGGCTCAAATGGCTAAGTACAACCTTTCCGGCGCGGCACCCCTGCTGTTCGCCGTGGGCGATGGCAACCACTCCCTGGCCACTGCCAAGGCCTGCTATGAGGAGCAGAAGAAGGGAAAGACCCCCGAGGAATACCTGGCTCTGCCTGCCCGCTATGCCCTGGTGGAGGTGGTGAATAACCACGACGATGCCCTGCAGTTTGAGCCCATCCACCGCGTGCTCTTTGGCGTGAAGCCCGAGCACCTAATAGCCGAGCTGAAGAAGTTCTATCCCGATTGCTACGAGGGCCAGGGCGAGGGCCATGTGTTTGCCTATAACTATGAGGGCAAGTCCGGCTTCATCACCATTCCCCATCCCGAAAAGCAGCTGTGTGTTGCCTCCGTGCAGACCTTCCTGGACCAGTATCTCAAGGAATTCGGCGGCGAGGTGGACTACATCCACGGCGACGAGGTGGTGGATGAGCTGGGCAGCAAGCCCGGCAACTTTGGCATCAAGCTGCCCGCCATGGGCAAGGAGCAGCTCTTTAAAACCGTTATGGCCGACGGTGTGCTGCCCCGCAAGACCTTCTCTATGGGCCACGCCCAGGACAAGCGTTACTATATCGAGGCCCGCAAGATCGTAAAATAATCGTGGCATTTGCTGAAAAGTTGTGCTAAAATAGAGCCGCTGGGAGATCCTCTCCCGGCGGCTTTACTCGATGGGGGGCAGAGACAGTGCTTTGGATCTGGTGGCCGGGCTTTGTGGTGCCGGTGTGCATGGTGCTGGGCGGCCTGGGCTGGAAGTGCGTAAAGCGGCTGCCCTACCGCCGAAAAGAAGCCCTGACGGCGGAGCAGCTGCGCCTGGCTCGGGAGACCTTCAGCCGCACATTGTGGCAGGTGGGTCTGGCTTTAGCCGCCATGACCTTCATGGTTATGCGTTCGGTGCGGCTGATGAATGTGCTGCCCCAGGAGCTTATGACGGCTGCTGCCATTGTGCTGCAAATCCTGTCCACAAAACTGGTGGAGCCTGCGGTGCAGCGCTCTTTGCATGAAAAATACGGCGATACATTGCCGAATGGAAAAGAGGATGACCAATGAAAATGACGGAATTGGCCCCCGCCAAGCTGAATCTGACGCTGGAGGTGGGCGAAAAGAGCAGCGACGGATACCACAAGGTACAATCAGTGATGACCTGCGCAGCTCTATATGACGAAATCACTCTGGAGAGCGGCACAGGTGGGGACATCACCATGACCTGCGATTGCAGTGGCCTGCCCTGTGATGAAACGAATCTCTGCCTTCGGGCGGCCAGGCTGTTCTTTAAAAAGACCGGCATCGCCTGCGACGGCCTGCATATCAGCCTGAAAAAGCGTATTCCCATGCAGGCGGGCTTGGGCGGCGGCAGCGCCGATGCGGCAGCGGTTCTCCGGGGCCTGCGCAAGCTTTATCGCCCGGAGATGATGATAAAAGAGCTGGAGCGCATGGCTATGGAGTTGGGCAGCGATGTGCCCTTTTGCGTTCGCAGCGTTACCACTATGGTGCGGGGCCGGGGCGAGCAGCTTTTGAAGCTGCCAAAGCTGCCCCTGTGCTGGTTTGTTATCTGTAAGCCGGATTTTTCCTTCTCCACGGCGGAGATGTACGAGAAGCTTGATGAGAAGAAGCCCACCATCGCCATTGACAGCCTGGGACTTATCAAGGCCCTGGAATATCAGGACATGCTGGAGATCAGCGACCGCCTGGGCAACTGCTTTGAGGCGGTGCTGGAGCCAAGCAGCGAAATCTTCACCATTAAAAGCAAGCTCCTGGCCCTGGGGGCCAGGAATGCCTGCATGAGTGGCTCCGGCTCGGCAGTATACGGCCTGTTTACCCAAGAGTCAGAGGCCAGGGCCGCAGCGGAGGAGCTGCAAAAAGCCTACGCCCAAACCTGGTTTGTCGAGAGCGTTTAAAAATTAAAAACACCGTCCATACTATAGGAAAATCTACATAGGACGGTGTTTTTTTATGAAAAAAATGCAAAATACAAGCAAGTGGAACGCTCTGGAGTGCGCCCTGCTGGCGATGCTGGCTGCATGCCTGCTGGTAGGCGCGGCGGCCCTGAAAAAGCAGGATCAGCTGCAGCAGAAAATGATCCGCCTCCATGTGGTGGCCAATTCCGACAGCGACCGGGACCAGGCTCTGAAGCTGCAGGTGCGCGACAAGGTGCTGGCCTTTACAGAGCGGACTATGCGTGCCTCCGCCGACCGGGCGGCCGCCAACGCGGCGCTGCAGACCTATCTGCCGGTCATTGAACGGATGGCGGAGGAGACTCTCCGGGAGAACGGCTGCTGGGACAGTGTCGAGGTACGGCTGGAGCCAACGGAGTTTCCGCTGAAGGCATATAATGGCTTCCGTCTACCGGCGGGAGAATATATGGCTTTGCGGGTGCTCATCGGCGAAGCAGCAGGGCAGAATTGGTGGTGCGTGGTATATCCGCCCCTGTGCATGACGGCGGCAGCAGATGTACAGGAGACGGGCATTGCCTGCGGCATGGAGCAGGAAGAATTGAAGCTCATGCAGGAAGCGGGTGAGGAGTATCAAATCAGATTTCGTTGCGTGGAGCTGTGGGAGCAGCTGCGCCAGTGGCTGCACAAGTGACGAAAGGGGAATATGAAAAATTTTTAAATATATGTTAAGAAAGGATGACAAATCCATTTTTCTGTGGTATTATACCATCGATTGACAAGGGAAAACGCGCCTGTCAACGTGCCTTTTCAGCGCGCTTTGCCCTTCCCGTCTTGGCGGGCGATAGCCCGCCTGCGGCTCGAAAGCCTACAACACCTCGATAACTCATTGCGGACAGGTGCGAAGCAGATTTGCCGCGCAGAAATGTGTTCAGACATAGAAAAGGCTCGCAGGGGATATTGTCCATAATGCTAATGACCAAGACGCGGCATGGGTGCATTTTTGCCCATTAAAACCATGTTTGCCCTTGTCAATCGATGGGAATAAAACCTGCTATAGAGAACAGGGGAGAGAAGCTCCTCTGAAAAAGCAAAGGAATGGATCTGTCATGAAGCTTAGCAGAAGAAAAATGGAGCTGATGCTGGTAGATATTGCCGTCATCATTTGCGTGTATTATATGACCAATTTGGTGAAGGTGCTGCGGCTGCACTCCATTGTACTCAACGGGGAGATCAATTTGGCCCGTATGCTGGCCCTGGTGGTCACGATTATGGCCGGGCGCATCGTCTTTGGCGTATACCGCAACATTTGGCGCTACGCCAACATACAGACTTATCTGACCATTATGGTCTCTGACTTCGTGTCCAACGTGTTGCTGATGCTCCTGGGGCGGGTATGGTTTGCCGTCAATCTGGGCATCGGTGTGCATCTGATCGTGGCTATGGCCATCCTGCTGGTGACGCTGCTGTCCCGCTATTGCTACCAGCTGCTGTACGCCTATCGCAATAGGAATGCCGATAAGAATATTGAGGGCAACGCCTTCAGCCAGCTGTATAAGGTGGAGGTGGCCATCGTGGGTGCCGGTAATGTGGGCGCTACTCTTTCGGATGAATTCTTCCGCAATCCCCGCTCCCGGTATGAGCCGGTGTGCTTTATAGATACCGACCCGGAGAAGGTGGGGCAAACGGTCAACGGTGTGCCGGTCTATCCTGAGGATGACAGCACTGCCAACCTGCTGAAAAGGATGAAGGTCCGGGAAATTATCATTGCCCTGCCGGATCTGACGGTGGAACGCAAGCAAAAGCTCTATGAACGCTATCAGGATACCGGCTGTGCCGTGAAGTTGTACGATTATCCCTCCGGCACGGAGGAAAAGTCCACGGCCAAGCGCGCCCTGCGCGACTTCCGGATTGAGGATCTGCTGTTCCGGGATACCATTCAGGTGGAGAATTCCCAGACCATGGCCTTTTACGGGGGCAAGACCGTGCTGGTCACCGGCGGCGGCGGCTCCATCGGCTCGGAGCTGTGCCGGCAGATTGCGGCGCTGCACCCTAAAAAGCTGGCGATTTTGGATATTTACGAAAATAATGCCTACGATGTCCAGCAGGAGCTAATCCGCAAGTACGGCGATAAGCTGAATCTGGAGGTCATTATTGCCTCCGTCCGGGATGTGGATCGCTTAGATCAGATTTTCCGGGATCTGCGGCCGCAGATCGTGTTTCACGCCGCCGCCCACAAGCATGTGCCGCTGATGGAGCACTCCGGCGTGGAAGCGCTGAAGAATAATGTTCTGGGTACATATAATGTGGCGGAGATGGCGGAAAAATACGGCGTGGAGAAATTCCTGCTCATTTCCACGGATAAGGCAGTGAATCCCACCAACGTCATGGGCGCCAGCAAGCGCCTGTGCGAGATGGTCATCCAGTGCCGGGAGGACAGCAAGACGGAGTTTACGGCGGTTCGGTTCGGCAATGTGCTGGGCAGCAATGGGTCGGTAATTCCCCTCTTTAAGCGGCAGATCGAGGCCGGCGGCCCTGTGACCTTGACGGATAAGCGCATTATTCGCTACTTTATGACCATTCCCGAGGCGGTGCAGCTGGTCATGCTTACCTGCGCCATGGCCCACAACGGTGAGCTATATGTGCTGGATATGGGCAAGCCGGTAAAGATTTTGAGCTTGGCGGAAAATATGATCCGCCTGTCCGGGTATACCCCATATAAAGATATTGACATCGTGGAGGTAGGCCTGCGTCCCGGCGAAAAGCTCTATGAGGAGCTGCTGATGAAGACCGAGGAGCTGGATAAGACCGACAACGATATGATTTTTATCGAGCGGGACAAGAAGCTGACCCGCGCGGAGGTGGATCACAAGCTGGATCTTGTGCGTGAGGCCATTAATACTGAGAGTCAGTCTGCGGTGTTGGATGTTATCCGCAAGACGGTCCCCACCTTCCGGGACCCGGAGGAAGTGAACCGTCAGGCAGCCCAGGCCGAGGAGGTGCGGCAGGTCGCTGCCGCAAACGGCTGATACAGAATAAGAAAGCTCCGCCCCTGTTGAAGGAGCTGCACCCCATTTGTTAGATAAGTATGGTAAAAAGCTTATCTGACAAATGGGGTGTTTTTTTATTGGAGGGGCACTTCAAAGCGCTGCTGTAGGTTGTGCTTATTTCAATAATTTTATCCGCGAATCGTAGTCTGGCAGGGTCCGGCGGACCAGGGCGTAAAAGTCCGGGCCGTGGTTTTTATGCCGGATGTGGGCCAGCTCATGGACTACCACCGCTTCGGCGGCCTCCAGGGGGTACTCCATGAGATGCAGGGAAAAACACAGGCTGTCTTTTCCGCTGCAGCTGCCAAACCGGGTCTGGGCGGCGGTAATCTTCACCCCTGTAGGGGTGACGCCCATCCGCTGCGCCCAAAGCTCCACCATTGGCGGCAGCACCTGACGGGCCCTTTGCCGCAGGGCCTCCTGTTCCTCCCGGGAGAGGGGGGGATGCTCTGCCAGGCGCTGGCTCTGCCGGGCCTGCTGGGCTGCGATCCATGCTTCGTGTTCAGTCACAAAGCGGTGGATATCTCCTCGGGCGGCGCAGATAGGGGCCCGGACTACCACCTGACCTTCCCTTGTCACCTGTAGGGCCATGGTGCGCCGCCGGGAGCGAATGACGGTGAACTCCCTCATAGCTCCACCCAGGTGAAACGGGGGCCTGTATATCCATCTCGATTTATAGTCTCCAGCCACATGGCGGCCGGACGGACCCAATAGCCCTGCTCCCCGTAGAGAGCCTGATAGACCACGAGTTCTTCCCTGGTCTCGCTGTGCTGGGCGGTGAACAATACGCGGTATAGATTCCCTTTGAAATGGCGGTAAACACCAGGGCGGATGGGCTCCATTCTGCATCGCTCCTTTGTATAGCATCTGATGGCAAAAAGTATAGCATAGCTGGTGGAAAAATGCAAAGCACTGTGATATACTAACACAAACGATACGAGGAGGAATGCTCCGTGAAGAATACGACTCTGTGTTACCTGCTGCGGGGAGACGATGTACTGCTGCTGCACCGGGTGAAGAAGGAAAATGATCTGAACCACGACAAGTGGATCGGCATTGGCGGAAAATTTGAGGAGGGAGAGAGCCCCGAGGAGTGCCTGATCCGGGAGGCATGGGAGGAAACGGGACTCACCCTCACGGGCTATCAGTACCGAGGGATTGTCACCTTTGTATCCGATGAGTGGGAGGGAGAGTACATGCACCTTTACACCGCCACCGGCTGGACGGGTGAGCTGAAGGAGTGTGACGAGGGCGTACTGGAATGGATCAGCCGGGAGAAAATGAAAATGCTGCCTCAGTGGGAAGGTGACAAGATCTTCCTGCGTCTGCTGGAGGAAGGGGCGCCGTTCTTCTCCTTAAAGCTGTGCTATGAGGGCGACCGGCTGACCTATGCGGCCCTGAATGGAAAGGAACTGACACAATGACGGTACTGGTGAGTGCGTGTCTGCTGGGGGTTTCCTGCCGATATGATGGACAGAGCAAGTGCCATCCCCTTATGGGGGAGCTGCTGCAAAAGCACACGGTCATCCCCATTTGCCCGGAGCAACTGGGAGGGCTTTCCACACCCCGGCCACCGGCGGAGCGCCGGGGAGGCGGGGTATTCACCCGGGAGGGAGCGGACGTTACCGCCGCCTATGACCGGGGCGCCCGGGAGGCGCTGCGCCTGGCCCGGCTCTATAGCTGTTCCGTGGTCCTATTCAAAGAGCGCAGCCCTGCCTGCGGCTCCGGGCAAATCTACGATGGTTCTTTCACAAAAACCTTGGTGGACGGCTACGGGGCGGCGGCAGAGCTGCTGGAGAAAAACGGCATCCGGGTGCTGGGAGAGAGCGATTTGGAGATTTTTCTGCGGGAGAATCTGTAAAACAGAAAACAGAAACCGGGCAGAGGGACACCCTTCTTGGGTTTCCCTCACACACCCTTCCTTACCGTTATTGCAAAACTTGCCACTATATCGACATTCTCGCAGAAACCGGGCAGGCACTATAGTGCCTGCCCGGTTTCTGTATGAGAAAGGTAAATCAAAAAAGCATATTAAGAGAGGAGCAGCTTATCGTCATTGGCCTCGGTGCCGCTGGCCTTGCTAAACAGGGTCAGCAGGTCGGAAACGGTGAGCTTTTTCTTTTCTTCGCCGGAGATATCCAGCACCACATGGCCCGCATCCATCATGATGAGGCGGTTGCCATGGGCAATGGCGTCCTTCATGTTGTGAGTGATCATCATAGTGGTCAGGTGGTTTTCCTCTACGATCTTGTCACTGAGCTCTAAAACCTTGGCGGCGGTGCGGGGATCAAGGGCGGCGGTATGCTCGTCCAAAAGGAGCAGCTTGGGCTTTTGCAGAGCTGCCATCAGAAGCGTCAGCGCCTGACGCTGGCCGCCGGACAGCAAGCCAACCTTTGCTTTCATGCGGTCCTCCAGACCCAGATCCAGGTCCTTGAGCTTCTGATAGTATTCCTGCTCCTCCTGGGGGGTGATACCCCACTTCAGGCCCCGGTGCTTGCCGCGTCGGGCGGCCAGAGCCAGGTTTTCCTGAATTTGCATGGTGGGGGCAGTGCCCATCATGGGGTCCTGGAACACACGGCCCAGGAGCGCGGCCCGTTTGAATTCGGGCAGACGGGTAACATCCTTACCGTCAATAAGAATGGAGCCGCTGTCCACGGAGAAGGTGCCGGCAATGGCATTGAGCATAGTGGATTTTCCCGCACCGTTGCCGCCGATTACGGTGACAAAATCTCCCTCGTGCAGGGTCAGGCTCAGATTATCCAGCGCTGTTTTTTCGTGGACGGTGCCGGGGAAGAAGGTTTTGGAAATGTTTTTCAGCTCAAGCATGGTGAGGGCCTCCTTTCTTATGGGCCACTTTGCCCTTCCAGTAAGGGACAGACAGGAATACGGCCACGATCAGGGCGGAAACCAGCTTCAGATCGTTGGTGTTCAGACCCAGCTGCAGGACCACCTGCAGCACAAAGTAGTAGATCACAGCACCCAGGGATACGGCAAACATCTTCAGACCGAAGTTTTGGAAGATCTTGCCGAAGGTCACTTCACTGATGATAACGGCAGCCAGGCCGATAACAATGGCGCCGCGCCCCATGCCCACATCGGCAGAGCCCTGGAACTGGGCCAGCAGACCACCGGACAGGGCCACCAAACCGTTGGAAAGCATCAGACCCAGAACGATATTGGCGTTGGTATTGATGCCCTGGGCCCGGGCCATGTTGGCATTGGCGCCGGTAGCGCGGACAGAGCAGCCCCGCTCTGTGCCGAAGAACCAGTACAGGGCGATGACCGTCACGACGGTGATGACCAGCAGCAGCGGCAGGGGATTGCTGATAGACAGATCCCGCACATACCGCTGGGAAACAGCCAGATCGTACTTATCCACACCTACGGGCTGGTTGGCCTTGCCGCTCATGATCCGCAGGTTCACGGAGTACAGGGCGAGCTGCGTGAGAATACCGGCCAGGATGGCGGGAATACCGCACTTGGTGTGAAACAGGCCCGTAACCAGGCCTGCCAGCAGGCCGGAAACAAAGGCGCACAGCAGAGCCAGCCAGCAGTTCATGCCGCCTCGAATCAGCATCACGGCTACGGCGCCGCCGGTGGCAATGGAGCCGTCCACGGTCAGGTCGGCCACATCCAGCACACGGAAAGTGATGTACACACCGATGGCCATGATGCCCCATACAAGGCCCTGTGCCGCCGCGCCGGGCAACGAATTCAAAAGTGAAGTTAGGAATGCCATTTTCTTTTCTCCTCAATCTGCCGCCATAGGACGGTCTCGTGTAACGGGGGAGGGGACAAACGCCCCCTCCCGGCGGTTTATGTTATGGGGAATTACTCGGTAGCCAGTGCGGTGTAATCAGCGGGAACGGTGATGCCCAGCTTCTCACAGTTGGCCATGTTGGCCTGCTTGGTTGCAGTGGGAGCGAATTCCACAGGCATGGTGGAGATGTCGGCCTCACCGGTGAGGATCTTAGCAGCCATCTGACCGGTGATCTTGCCCAGCTCGTAGTAGTCGATGGAGAGCGTCGCCACGCCGCAGCCCCTGCAGATGCCGGCCTCGCCTGCGATGACGGGGGTGCCGGCGGCCAGGACTACATTGGCAATGGCCTCGGTGTTGGAGGCGGCGGTGTTATCGGTGGGGATGTAGAGCACATCGGAATCGTCACAGGCCTTCTGGGTGACGGAGGAAACGTCGTTGCTGTCGGTGAAGGTGTACTCGGTGCAGGTGATGCCGGCGGCGGAGAGCAGCTTGGTCACCTCATCGACCTGGTATTTGCTGTTGGGCTCGCTGGAGCAGAAGAGCATACCCACCTTCTTGGCGTTGGGGAACAGCTCCTGGAGCATGGCAGCCTGCTTGTCCAGAGGAGCCAGGTCGGAGGTGCCGGAGATGTTGCCGCCCACAGTGCCGGTCCAATCGGCGATCTCCAGAGCGGTGGCGTAGTCGGTAACGGAGGTGCCCAGGATGGGAATGGTGCTGGTGGCGGAGGCGGCAGCCTGGAGGGCCGACGTAGCGTTGGCCATGATCAGGTCAACCTTGTCGGAAATGAATCCGTTGACAATGGTGCCGCAGTTGTTGGAATCGCCGGAGGCGTTCTTTTCAACTACTTCCACCTTGTCGCCCAGGGCTTCCTTCAGGGCATCGGTGAAGCCCTTGGTGGCGGCGTCCAGAGCCTCGTGCTGCACCAGCTGCACAACGCCTACCTTATAGGTCTTGTCACCTGTGTCGGTGTCTTTGTCTTTGCTGCCGGAGCCGCAGGCCACCAGGGAAAGGGCCATTACCGCGGCAAGGACGAGAGAGATGAGCTTTTTCATGATTTTTCTCCTTTGCGTTTAATATATTTGGTTGTTGCTTTTATAAAAAGAGGCCGCTCTGTCCGAGAACAGAGCGGCCTTTTCTTAACAAATCGGGAAAGGTACGAAACTCTATTGATAAATGGACGGCTTTATGCATTTTTCGCAGCGAAAATAACCCGCATAAAAGCGAGCCATAAAGCCGTAATAGAAGCCCCGACGGGAGGCAATGGAATTGGAACGAATGACGGTACGCATTGTGGGGCTCCTTTCTGCCGCTGAGCGGCGATTTCTTTTGATGCACATACTATAGAACTTTAAATCTCTAAAGTCAACAGTGAAAATGCACAAAAACCGCGGTAATTTTTAGATATTTTTATACTTGTGAGGATTTTTTCTCAAAGCAAAAGGGCAAAATACGAAAATGAATGGGCTTATTCCCAAAGAAAAAGCCCATTCATTTTTATTCTGCGGATTCGGACCCACTGCCGAAGAGCTCAGCATACTGCTGTGCGCCGTATGCCTGCATCCGGCGGCACAGCTCGTCATACCGCTCCAGCAGCAATTCACCCTCCGGAGAGAGCACCGCACCGCCGCCGCCCTTTCCGCCGGTGGAGGAATAAAGGAGCTTGAAGCCCAGCTGCTCCTCAGCGGTTCGCAGCACCGTCCAGGCCTTGGAATAGGCCATGTCCATGGAGAGCGCTGCCGCCCGCAGGGAATGATACTTCTGGACCCGGTGCAGAAGCTGCGCAATCCCCGGCCCGAATACCTTGTGATCTGCCGCATAGAAGCGGACAGACATTTTGAAAAGCATGTTATTGTTCATGTTTTTATTGTACCAGTATTCTCGGAAATGTCAATGGAGTTAGCCATAAAACCGCGCTGAGATTGAAAGAAGGGAGAACTCATGTTATGCTGCAGACATACTTTTTGTTAGGATAGCTAAAAATATATGAAAAAATAGTGGAGATAAACAGTAGCATCTTTTGCTTATCTGTGCTATAATGCGGATAATGGAATAATGGGAGGATGTTTATCTTGAACGACTTCCATATTAATTTACACGAAAAGGAGTAATCACTATGGCCATTGATCTGAGTAAGTACGGTATTACCGGCACCACCGAGATCGTCCACAACCCTTCCTATGAGACTCTGTTTGCAGAGGAGACCAAGGCGGAGCTGACAGGCTACGAGGTTGGGCAGGTCACCGAGCTGGGCGCCGTGAACGTGATGACCGGCATCTACACCGGCCGCTCTCCCAAGGACAAGTATATTGTCATGGACGATAATTCCAAGGACACCGTTTGGTGGACCAGCGAGGGATATAAAAACGATAACCATCCTATGAGCGAGGATGTGTGGGCCCAGGTGAAGAAGCTGGCTGTCAGCGAGCTGTGCAACAAGCGCCTGTTCGTGGTGGACGCCTTCTGCGGCGCCAACAAGGACACTCGTATGGCCGTGCGCTTCATCGTGGAGGTGGCCTGGCAGGCACACTTTATTAAGAATATGTTCATCCAGCCCTCCCAGGAGGAGCTGGAGAGCTTTGAGCCGGACTTTGTGGTGTACAACGCCTCCAAGGCCAAGGTAGAAAACTATAAGGAGCTGGGCCTCAATTCCGAGACCTGTGTGGCCTTCAACATTACCTCCCGGGAGCAGGTTATCATCAATACCTGGTACGGCGGCGAGATGAAGAAGGGTATGTTCTCCATGATGAACTACTACCTGCCCCTCAAGGGCATTGCTGCCATGCACTGCTCTGCCAACACCGACATGAACGGCGAGAATACCGCCATCTTCTTCGGCCTGTCCGGCACCGGCAAGACCACCCTGTCCACCGACCCCAAGCGCCTGCTTATCGGCTGTCTCTTATACACATCTGACGCTGCCGACGATCTTACGCGTGTAGA
>ENA-UBIJ01000378-UBIJ01000378.1-human-gut-metagenome-genome-assembly--contig:-NODE-378-length-21981-cov-7.145216_pt1 | contig 21981 bp, 21 predicted proteins | sample MGYA00244944_ERZ654876 | MGnify/ENA primary metagenome ERZ654876 (study PRJEB26926, sample SAMN06164748) | human gut metagenome | biome: ENVO:00009003; feature: ENVO:2100002; material: ENVO:00002003...
CCGCTGTCTACCTGTATCAGGCGGACAACGACGGCGAATGGGGCGAGCTTCGGTTCGATTTTGAAAACGGAACGGCGGAGATCGTAAAGCTGGCGGATTGGGATACGATAAGGAGCAATATTTTCGCAAATACGGCGATACGGTTTGTGCAGGGTTTACCGGAGGCGAGGCTGCTGAAATCCGTGGTCGTGCCGTTTGAAATGGGCGTTCCGGAAAGACCTCGCCCTCTGACGAAAGCGGCAAAAGAATCGAATGGCAATTCCTCACACACGATCTCTCTGCGGCAGACGGAGTGCCGGAAAACAGGTGAAACGATTACCGCCGCTGTCTACGAATATCTGGTGGACAACGACGGCGAGTGGGGTGAGCTTCGGTTTGATTTTGAAAACGGCACAGCGGAGATCATCAGACTGGCAGATTGGGACACAGTAAAGTCCAAAGTTTTCGCAAAAGCCGCGATACGGTTTGCTCAGGGCTTACCGGAAGCGAGATTGCCGAAATTTGTGGTTGTGCCCTTGAGATGATACCGTGTAACAATAAACCCTGTATGCTGTCGCAGACAGATGTCCCTTGAATATGTTTAACATCTGTTTAAATTAAGATGGACTGTTGTGGTATAATGGTCTTAATACGAAGCGGAGGTACTGCCTATGACCATCAAAAAGCGGCTGGCGCGCTCCAATCTGATGATGCTGGTGATTCCTGTGCTGACGGCGGGCGTCCTGCTTATCATCGGTCTTGCGGCGGCGCTGTTTCTTTTGCAAACGGTGTATCTTCCGCAGATGGGACTTTCCCTGCGGGAGCTGCACCAGACCGGCGAACAGATCGAAGCGCTGCTTTCGGGTCTTGAGACTTTCGCCTGCATATACGCGGGTGCGGTAATTGCAGCGTTGCTGCTCTCCATCGCCCTGACCAATCTCTATCTGACGCGCAACATCTTCCGCCACATTTCCCAGCCTCTGAATGCTCTGACGGCGGGCGTTGCCCGTATCCGTGACGGCGATCTGGACGCGCCCATCGCCTATAGCGAGCCGGACGAATTCAAAGCCGCCTGCGACGCGGTGGACGAGATGGCGGCGCGGCTGAAAACCTCGCTGGAGCAGCAGCAGCTCGCGCAGCAGAAAAAGCAGGAGTTGATCGCCGGGATGTCCCACGACCTGAAAAGCCCCCTGACCTCCATCCGCGCCTACACCGAGGCCCTGCTTGACGGCGTTGCAAAGGATGAAGCGGCGCAGCAGCGATATCTGCAAACGATTCATACCAAGGAAACGGAGATCGAAGCTATGGTCAACCGTCTATTTGCTTTTGCCAAAATGGATGTGAGCGAATATCCCGTCCATACCGAGCCGCTTCTCCTGCGTTCGCTCATGCAGGAGCTGACAGACGAATGGGATGCCGAGGGTATGGAGATCCGAACGGAAATTCCGGCGGATTTGCGTGTTTTGGCTGACCGCGAGCTGCTGAACCGTATCACCGCCAACCTGCTCGGCAACAGTCGGAAATACGGCGGGCGTGAGGCCGTTCATGTTCTGATCTCCGCAGCGGCTTCGGGCGGCATGGCCGAAATCACGTTCGCTGACGATGGGCCGGGTGTTCCGCCAGAACAGCTTCCCCGGCTGTTCGACGTCTTTTATCGCGGTGACGCTGCCCGCACCGCGCCGGGCAAGGGTAGCGGACTTGGTCTTGCGGTGGTAAAGAAAGCGATAGAAGAAATGGGCGGAAGCGTCCGTGCAGAAAATGAAGAAACCAGCGGCCTGCGTATCATGTTCACGCTGCCGCTTGCAAAGGAGGACAGCCATGCCGAAAATTCTGATCGTTGAGGATGACGCCGATATCGCTGCCATCGAGCGGGACTATCTGGAACTCAGCGGCTACGAGGTCACCATCTGCTCCGATGGTACGTCAGGGCTGAATGCCGCTCTGACGGAAAATTGCGATCTTCTGCTTCTCGACCTGATGCTGCCGGGAACGGATGGCTTTACCATCTGCCGCGCCGTGCGCGAGAAGAAGGATATCCCCATTCTGATGGTCACGGCGCTGGGCAAGGATGTGGACAAGATCCGGGGGCTGGGTTTCGGCGCGGACGATTACATCGAAAAGCCCTTTTCCCCCAGCGTGCTGGTGGCGCGGGTCAAAGCGCATCTGGCGCAGTATCATCGGCTCAAGCCGCAGACCGCGGCAGCGCCGAAGCTTCTGACGGTCGGCCCGCTGAGCGCCGACCCGGCGCAGCATTGCATCCGCAAAAACGACGCGGAGCTGGCACTCAAAAACAAAGAGTATGAGCTACTGCTGTTTCTCATGCGGCATCCGGGGCAGGTATTCAGCCGTGAGGATCTCTATGAGATGATCTGGGGGCTGGAGTCCATGGGGGACAACATCACCGTGGCGGTGCACATGAACCGTCTGCGGGAAAAAATCGAGGACGATCCCTCACATCCGACGCTTCTGCAAACTGTCTGGGGTGTAGGGTATCGGCTGAATAAGGGGGAGAGATAATTTATGTGGGTCCTGTTTGCATTTGGTTCGGCCATGTTAGCGGGGCTGACCTCCGTTCTGGCCAAGTGCGGCATCAAGAAAACGGACTCGACTGTGGCTACCGCCATCCGCACCATTGTGGTGCTGATTTTCTCCTGGCTGATGGTGTTTGTCGTCGGCTCTCAGGAGACGATCTCGGCCATCGGCGGAAGGACGCTCCTGTTTCTGGTGCTGTCCGGCCTTGCCACCGGCGCAAGCTGGCTGTGCTACTTCAAGGCGCTGCAGCTGGGTGACGTGAACAAGGTGGTGCCCATTGATAAGTCCAGCACGGTGCTGACCATCCTGCTGGCGGCCATTTTTTTGCAGGAGGGGGTCAGTCTGACCAAGGGCATCGGTGTGGTGCTCATCGCCGTCGGCACATTTTTGATGATTGAGAAAAAGCAGAGCGGCGGCGAGACCAAGAGCGCTGCGTGGCTGTGGTATGCGCTGGGCTCGGCGGTGTTTGCCAGCCTGACGGCTATTCTGGGCAAAGTCGGCATCTCCGGCGTGGAGTCCAATCTGGGGACGGCTATCCGCACCGGTGTGGTGCTTCTTATGTCGTGGGTCATGGTGTTTGTCACCGGCAAGCAGGGAGCGCTTAAGGCAATCCCCAAAAACGAGCTGTTTTTCATTTGCCTCTCGGGTCTTGCCACCGGCGGCAGCTGGCTGTGCTACTACAAGGCCCTGCAAGACGGCCCTGCCAGCGTGGTGGTACCTATCGACAAGCTGAGCATTCTGGTAACGGTGCTGTTCTCCTACCTTGTCTTCCGCGAAAAGCTGACGAAGAAGTCCGCGCTGGGTCTTGCCGGCATCGTGGCCGGCACCTTGCTGATGCTGTTTTAAGTTCTGTTTAATAATGGTTTATATCGGGTTTTACAGGTTCCTTTACAATGACATTGTTCATTGTAAGGAACCTGTTTTTTGTATGGAAATGGAGGTATATATCATGCGTGAAAAAATGATGAACAAGGATTATGCCAAGGCATTCAAAACGATTGTGATTATGGCGGTACTGCTGGCGCTGCTCAGCGCCGTTGTCATCCCGCTGAGCCTGTCGCAGCAGATCAGCGATTTATCCTCGCTGCGCCAGACCTCACAGGAGCAGACGGCGCAGCAGGACGGCGAGCACAGCGAGCATCACGCTGACCGCGAGGAGCTGTGGAAAAGCCAAATCACACCGCCCACGGCAGGGACGCTGGCGGCCCTCGGCGGCATCGCGGTCCTCTGGCTGGCGCTTGGAATTTATTACTGGCTGCTGGTCGCCGCGTGGCTTTATAAGAGCGCGGTGAACGAGGGCATGAACAAATCCCTCTGGATGATCTTAGGCTTGTTCACAAATCTGCTGGCAGTGATTGCCTTTCTGATCGTGCGGGATAATCCACGTCGGGTGAAGCCGCAGGCCGCACAATAATGGGAAGTATTGCAATGAAAACTGCTGACCATTTGCTGCTGGGACAATATCTGGTGGAGCGGTGTGGCACTCCGCATCTGCGCTGCCACCGCAGAGCCTTCCTGCTCGGCTGTGTGGAGCCGGATTACAATGTTTTCAGCTATCTTCGGGGGATGCGATATTATGAGAAATTCCGTGGACACAACGCGGAAAATTCCTCTGCGTTCCTTTCGCACTGCTTCACGGACTTCGAAGGACATACACTCCACTCTGCGTGGGACTACTTCCGCCTTGGAACGATGATTCACTATGCTGCCGATGCGTTCACTGCGCCTCACAACAACTTCTGGACAGGAACTTTGTCGGAGCACTGTGCCTATGAAGCGGCGCTGCACCAGAAATTCGAAAGGATGCTGGCAACTGCACATCCGGAACAAATTCCGTATTGGGAATACGCGCTGCTGCACAGATCGTATTGCAGGGAAGCGCACGGCATGGAGACCGATTTTCAGTACATTCTAACCGCCTGCTTGTCTCTGCTGAAAAAATATTCGCTCCAGATAGCGGAGCCGGAAGGAGATTGCTATGAAGATTTTGATCACTACCGACTGGTACAAGCCAGTCATTAACGGGGTCGTCACCTCCGTGACCAATCTGGAGGAGGGGCTGCGCGGGGCGGGGCATGATGTCCGAATCCTGACGCTGTCCAACGATCTGCACTCTTACCGGAAAGAAAATGTGACTTTTATTGGCTCTATCGGCGTCGGCGTGATCTACCCCAATGCGCGTCTTCGGGCAAGGCTGAACGATCCGCTCGTGCAGGAGCTGATCGACTGGAAGCCGGACGTCGTTCACAGCCAATGCGAGTTCTCCACCTTCTCCTTTGCCAAGCGCATCGCTCATGAGAGCGGCTGTCCGCTGATCCACACCTACCACACGGTATACGAGGACTTTACGCACTACTTCTCTCCCAATGTCCGGCTGGGGCATTTTCTGGCGCGAAAGTTTTCGCACTACATCGCAAGTCAGACCGACGCCGTGATCGTCCCAACGGAAAAGATCCGGAATATGCTTCGCTCCTATCAGATCACGCAGCCGATCCGCACCGTTCCTACGGGTCTGAAAATGGGTGCGTTTCTCGCGCCGCTTCCGCCGGAAAAGCGGACCGTCCTGCGCCGTGCGCTGGGGCTGCGGGAGGGCGACCTTGCGCTCACCTATATTGGCCGTTTGGCGCAGGAAAAAAGCATCGGCGAGCTGCTGCGCTTTTTGCCGGACACGCCCCAGAACGTCAGGCTTCTGCTGGTGGGCGACGGGCCGTACCGCGAGAAGCTGGAAGCGCAGGTGCGGGAGCTGGGCATCGCGGGGCGCGTGATCTTCTCCGGTATGGCCGCGCCGGAGCGTGTAGCGGACTATTACAAGGTCGGCGATATTTTCGTCAGCGCATCCCGCAGCGAAACGCAGGGACTGACCTATATCGAGGCAATGGCCTCCGGCCTGCCGCTCCTGTGCCGTAAGGACGATTGTCTCAGCGGTGTGCTTTTGCCGGAGGTCAACGGCTTTGCCTATACCACAGAAGCGGAATTTCTCGCCGGACTGTCTGCGCTTTCCGACGCGCAGACGCGGCGGGACATGGGCGCTGCGGCGCAGAGCGCAGCATACGCTCGGTTCTCCGCCGAAAGCTTTACACGGAAGGTTTTGCAGGTCTATCAGGACTGCCTGCCGCGAAGCAAGGAGGCATCCGCTGCGTGAACCGTTATCAGACTCTTGCCGCCAACACCGCCCTCATCAGCATCGGGACGTTCGGCTCCAAGCTGCTGGTATTCCTGATGGTACGGTTCTATACCGGCTATCTCACCCCTGCGGAATACGGCACCGCCGATCTCATCACGCAGACGGCCAATCTGCTCATTCCGATTGCTTCGCTCGACGTTGCGGAGGGGGTGTTCCGCTTTGCCGCCGACCGGCGCGAGCAGCGGGCAGAGGTCTTCACCATAGGTGTTTACACTATGCTGTTCGCTGCGGCGGCATTGCTTGCAGCACTGCCGCTGCTGCGCGTGCTCATAGGAGAGCGGCAGCTCGGCACGCTGCTCGCCGTGTTCATCATTGCCGCCTGCGCCCACGCGCTGTGCGCACAGTTTATCCGCGCCGAGGGGCACACGGCGCTCTATGCCCTGCAAGGGCTTCTTAACACTGCGCTCTATCTCGCGCTGAACGTGCTGTTCCTCGCGGTGTTCCGCTGGGGTGTGATGGGATATCTGCTCTCTACAGTTGTGGCAGACTGCATGAGCACGCTGTTTCTCGTCTGCAAGGAGAGGCTCTGGCGCAGATTCCGTGTTTCTCCGAACCTGACACTGTGGCGGCAGATTTACTCCTACTGCGTTCCTCTCATTCCGGCGGCAATCTTCTGGTGGGTGATGGGCGTGTCGGACCGGTATATGGTAAAGTGGTTTTTAGGCAGCGATGCCAACGGCATCTACGCCGTGGCATATAAGATCCCCACGATCCTCACCATTCTTGCAACTGTGTTCATGGACGCATGGCAGCTTTCCGCCATTGCAGAGAGCGGTGACCAGAAGACGCATCTGCGCTTTTACGGCCGCGTGTGGGATGCCTTTGCCTCCGCAGTATTGCTGGGAGCGGGCAGCATCATCGCCTTCTCCCCGCTGCTCATCCGGCTGCTGGCGGATGAGCCGTACTACGAGGCGTGGCAGTATATCCCCCTGCTGACGCTCTCCATGGCGGCAGCTGCCTTTTCAAACTTCATGGGAAGCGTGTATGTGGTAACCAAAAAGAGCAGCGTCTCTTTCTGGACGTCGCTCATCGGTGCGCTCATCAATATCGGCCTGAACCTGTGGCTGATCCCGAGGATCGGCATTCAGGGCGCAGCAGCGGCTACGTTTGCAAGCTGCCTTGCGGTCTTTCTCGTTCGCACGGTCAGCACAAGGCGTTTGCTGCCCTTTTCCCTCTCCAGCAGGAAGCTGGTATTGGGCATTTCCGCGCTGCTGGTGCAGACAGCGTTTATTCTACTTCGCTGGCCGGGCTGGATCGCCGCGCAAGCGCTCTCTTTGACCTTTCTATTCCTGCTGGGACTTCCGGCTATTTTGTCCACCGCACAGGTGGTCCTTCACAGAAAGTAGGTATCACAATGATTTTAACGGCATTTCACGGTTTCTGCATGGCGCTGGCCGACAGTGTCCCTGGCGTTTCCGGCGGAACAATTGCCTTTATTCTCGGTTTTTACGATCGATTTTTGGATTCTCTCCATGCATTGTTTGGCAAAGACCGTACCGCACGAAAAGACGCGCTGTGCTATTTGGCAAAGCTCGGCACAGGCTGGAGCATCGGCATGATTGCCTGCGTGTTGGTCCTTTCCGGCCTGATTGAAAAGAACATCTATTTTATGAGTTCTCTTTTTCTGGGACTGACCCTTGCCTCACTGCCATTTATTATCTTGGCAGAGCGTCCGGCACTGAAAAACCTTCGTGCTACTCCCTTTGCGTTGTTGGGAGCGGCAGTCGTGGTAGGGCTTACCCTACTGCGAAGCGGTACCTCTGCGCTGGGAAGCGTCCATTTTTCCTCACTCTTGCCACTTTCGCTTCTTTATATTTTCCTTTCCGGCACGGTAGCGATCACCGCTATGGTGCTGCCTGGAATTTCCGGCTCCTCCATTCTGCTGATTGCGGGCGTCTACTTGCCCACAGTGCAGGCGATCAAGGCGTTTCTTAGTCTGGATTTCTCTGTGGTTCCGGGACTGTGTGCGCTGGGCTTCGGCGTGATTGCAGGTGTGGGACTTTCCGTCCACGGCATCCGCACGGCACTGCGGAAGTACCGCAGTCAGATGGTCTGGCTGATTCTTGGACTGATGCTGGGTTCTACTTACGCCATTGCCAACGGCCCTGCAAGTCTGAGCAGTCCGCTCCCGCCGCTGGATATAACCTCTTTCCATGTTCCTGCCTTTCTGCTGGGCGTCGCCATCCTGCTGGGACTGGAATTTTCAAAGAAGTTTATGCAGCAGAATGAGAAGCCGTCGCCTGCTGCACAGAAGGGAGAAAGCCTGTCATGAGCCTTGATTGGAGCATTTTACACTGGATTCAGAACATGTTGGTCTGTCCGGCGCTGAACTTCCTGATGCCGAAGATCACGCTGCTGGGAAACGGCGGCATGATCTGGCTACTGGCCTCCGGCGTGCTGATCTGCACGAAAAAATATCGGAGACAGGGCATCCTCCTGCTATGCGGTCTGGCTGCCGGCGTATTGGTGGGAAATGTTTTTCTGAAGAATTTTGTCGCCCGCCCGCGCCCCTGCTGGCTGGACAGCAGCGTCCGGCTTCTGATCGCCAATCCCACGGATTATTCATTTCCCTCGGGACACACGCTGTCCTCCGTCATCGGCGCGACGATCTTGACGAAGACCGACCGCCGTTTCGGTTATGCAGCCATCCCGTTGGCAGCGCTGATTGCCTTTTCCCGGCTGTATCTCTATGTTCATTTTCCCAGCGATGTGCTGGCGGCGGCCGTGCTGGGCGTTTTGATCGGCAAAGTGAGCGATAGGGTGGGAATGCATCTCATAAATTGGATGGAACAGGTATGGAAGGAAAGAACGGTGCATTAGACGCACCAGCTTGCATTTTGGGGCGTATTGAGCCTTGATCCCATGTTCAAATATTAGAAAGCTAAAAGAAGAACTGCCTGTCTCCATGAGAAACAGGCAGTTCTTTGCAACATTGAGGTTGCGTTATGCACCCGAACCTGTCAGCCAACAGTAAAAAGTTCAAATTACTACCTTATCACTGTTAAGCCAACGGTTACAGGGTTTTTATTATGCCATTTTTAGGGCGTTTACCCCTTAGTTTACCCCTTACAGATTTTTATACCCCATTTAGGAGCCGGAAACGCTCTTTATAAACTGCTCCATTCGGGCGGCGCTGGCCTGCTTCATTTGCTCGGTCACATGGCCGTAAACATCCAGGGTAAATGCGGCGGTGGCGTGGCCGAGATTGCCCTGCACTGTCTTGATGTCATCTCCGGCGCGGATCGCGGCGACTGCGTAGGAGTGACGCAGGTCGTGGAAACGGGCATTGGGACAACCGATGGCCGCAACAATGCGCTTGTACTCGCGGTAGACGGTCGGCTTTGTCAGGTGCGTCCCGAACTCGTTGGTAAAGACCAGATCCTCCGGATTTTGCCAGTCGCTGCCCAGCAAGAGCTTCTGCTGCATTTGCCATCGGCGCTGCTGCTGCAACCGAGCCAGCACAGTCTGCGCTGCGGCGATGGTACGGCTTCGGCCATTTTTCGGAGAAACAAGCTCATAGCCCTTGCTCCCCTTGTCCTGATGCAGCTGCATTTGCTTTTCCACAGAGATGATACCTGTATGAAAGTCGATGCAGTCCCACGTCAGACCCAATACCTCGCCCTCCCGCATACCGGTGAACAGCGTCAGGATAAACAGCGTTTCAAAGCAGCTTCCCTGTATAGCGGTCAGAAACGCGGTGATCTGCGCATCGTCAAAGGGCTTGATCTTCTTGCGCTCTATCCGCGGCAGGGTACAGGCATCGGCAGGGTTGTATCGCAGATAGCCGATCAGTACTGCTTGTTGAAGTGCCTTGTGGAGAACGCCATGGACATTCTTCACCGTTTTCGCGGAAAGACCCTCCGGATTCTGCTCGGACGGCTCTCCCATCGCGTTGTAAAAGGCCTGTATCATCGGTGCGTTCAGCGCCTCCAACCGCACCGCACCCAACGCTGGCAGAATGTGCAGCCTGATATCGGATTTATAGATGTGTGCCGTTCTGGGTTTCACGCCGCCCAAGTAGGTCTTTGACCATATCTCCAGCCATTGGGCCAATGTCAGCTTGCACGGCGCATGATACACACCGTTATCAATATCCAGCGTTACCTGCTTCAGCTTTTGCGCCACTTCCTTCTGCGTCTTTCCGGTGATGCTGCGCTGGATCTGCTTGCCTGTGCCGGGTTCGAAGCCCTCTGTGTAGCGGCCCTGCCAGTAGGTGTAGGTCTTTCCATTCTTTGTTGTTGTGATCTTTCTGATGGAACCGGCGCCTCCAGCGCCTTTTCCTGTTTTTGTACGCGGCATATACGCTCCTTTCCACCGCGCGGAATGTACCACCTCCATGATATATCCCACGCGGCTGTTGTGCAAGTTTTATTTCTGTACCGAAGAGGTTTACTTCCGCAGGAACTCCAGCAGAGCCTCCCGTGGAATACGTATCTGCTTTCCGACACGGACGCTTCGTATCTGTCCGCTGCGGATCAGTTCGTAGGCGGTGTTGCGTCCGATGCCGAGGAGGGGCATCAAGTCCTCCACCCGCAGTGTCATGGGAAGGTCATGCAGGTAGCGGTACTTATTCTCCACGGGCAGAACCTCCTTTCACGGACGCCAGATAGATGTTCGTCACATCAGGTCGCTCATGTCCCAACAGCCGGGATACAGTGAAATGGGCATCCAACGGCGTCATGCCGCCGTTGACGAGAGAGGTGTATTTTTCAGCGGCGTAGGTATGGCGCAGTCCATGGAAAGTAATGCGCCTGCCCGGTACGATAGGGGCACAGATAGCATCACGGTTACGGAGGATAAACTGCTGCATACCGTTGATGGCCCGGTCGGTGGGGATGTCATCCGGCACCAGCAGCTTGTGACCGCGTTCCGTTTTGTACAGCAGCCGTTGCAGCATCATCGTAATACGGTCGTCCTCGATTGGAACAATACGCACCTTGCCGCCCTTGCCTTTTACGGTGAGGGCGTTTTCGCGCAGCGCACGCTCCGCCGCAGCGGTGTCCATGCGGAAGCACTCGTGGATACGCAGGCCAGCGTAACGAGCCAGATACAGGGCGAGGATGTAGTCCTCCCGCTCCTCCGCCATGGCGCGGCTGATCAGCTTGCCGAACTCCGGGTTCGTCCATGTGCGATCCTGCTGCCCGAAGCGGCGGCGTTCCAAGGCGACGCCCAGTTCTTCGTTGTCCGGCAGCGTATAGCGGGGATGGGACATCTTATCGTGGAAAAAGCGGATGGAGGAGAGGTCGGTCTTGATGGTGCTGGCCGACTTGCCCTGCTCCTGCAAATAGAGGACGTAGCTCACCAGATGCTTGCCGCTGATGTTCTCCAGCTTTTGCAGATGGTAGCGGGCAGCGAGGTAGGCGCAGAAACGCTTGACCGCCTCGTAGTAGCGGTCTTTCGTGCGGAAGTTGCCCTGTCGGTTGTGCCGTGCCAGCTTGTCCAACTGGGTAACGAGGGTATGGTAAATACCTTTTGTGGTCATATAAAGAAATATCCTTGTAATCGTAGTTGTGTTCAGATGGACGCACTTTACCCGTTGGCAAGGAGAGCCATTTCCGGCGTATCTCCGCAAAACTGATAGACTGCCGCAGGCGGAAAGCCTTGGTGCTGCGTGCTTTTCGCGGCTTGCTTGTATGTCTGTCTCTCTTTACTTGTGCCAGGTCAGTACGCTGCGGTGTGGAGGTCTTTGACCTCTGCTCGTGTGAGCAACCGCGGACACCAGGCCGCTGAACTCAGCTGCGGAAGGCTCCGCCGGTGTCCTGTGATCCGCCCGGCGACGGAACTGAGAATATACGATACCCCGTATGACCGGCACCGCACTCTGACTGCGGCATACAGGAGCGGGAGCTTGCCTCTCCCTTGACGATTTTCCCGCCGTATCGTCCTGACGGCTTTTACAAAACTTCTTTTTCCTGATCTGCGCCGAATTGATTTCGGCGCTCTTTCTTTTCCTGCGGTATCGCGGCGGTGGCAAGTGCCGCGACAAAAATAGTAAGCAAAAACGCAGGAAGAATCTTCCTGCCGTTTCGGCTTCATACGATCCTTCCTGCGTTTGCAGTATTGTTCAATTTTGATGGCCGCCCGTTTTTCGGGAGGCGCATTTTGACCTACTTCGGGTTCTTAATCAGAGCGAAAAGCTGTTGATAATGCTTTCCACCCGTGCCTGCTCTGCTCCGACCTAAATGCTTGATGCCTTAAGTACAGGCACATCATAGCACGGCGGCAAAGCGGCGTACAGGTGAAAACTGCCGCGAGAAATCTTCTCGCAGCATAGTCATTGAAATGCAAGGGCGCAATTGACCCTAATCTCAAATGGGAGCGTGGTGCTCCTCAAGTACAAACTTAACAACGTGTGCGATGCAGATAATAGACCTGCAAACGGTGCACAAAGAACTGAATACCTCTTATATACCACAATATATTGTGAGTGCCAATATAAAAATGTCGAAATAATGTATAGAGGAAGAATGCGACCAAAAACACAATACGCATTATCTCCGTATTAAATGCGTATTACGGAAACAATGCGTATTATGTGCGTATTAAAGGTGTATTGGTTTTTAATAAAGGCTGCCCCTTTGTATGTAAACATTTTCTTTTGGGACTTCAGGCTATGAAAAAAACATAATTGACCTCTATATGAAATCTGGCCTTTATATCACGGAAATCGTCAAGAGGCTGTATCAGAGCGAGCAGATGAAGAAGCAGTTCCCTGACCCCAAAGAACGCTTGCGCCACATTTTTGAGAAGTAGGTGTATGGGCTGGCACCTACCGAAATCATCTATCACATTGCGCTCTCGTACATCCTTGGCTTTAATGAGGATACGAAGGACATCAAGCACAGCTTCCGGCAGTTAGACGCACTTCCGTATGCCAAGGAAGGAACGCTCCAGCAGAAGCTGGACGAATTGTTTAGTTGATTACCACTGCATTCCAAAAGAAAGGCACCGGCATCTTCAGTTAGATGCCGGTGCCTTTTTCTGCACAAATCGCTTTTGATGAGAAATCCCACATAAAACTTTACAGCGACCGCTTTTCTCCGAACAACCCTAAACGAGAAAATCCCACATAAGACTTTAGAGCAACCGCCCACTCCCAAATACCTATAATAAAAAAAACACATCAGATTTTAGACAACCCCGCCATCAGAACGGATTGACAATTCGACAAAATGTGATATAATCCCACTGTCTGGAAAAATATAAAGTTGTAGCACAGAGGTGTCTGCTCAAAAGCAGATGAAAAGGGAATCCGGTGGGAATCCGGAGCGATGCAGTCACTGTGTACGGGAGCGGCCTTGCAAGCCACTGGGAAACTGGGAAGGGCAATGCCGTGACGAACGAAGTCAGGAGACCTGCCTCTGTGTGGAATCTCGAACCCGCTGCCAACAGGTTGGTGTTCCTACGAACTTATGACCCAAGCGCGTCTACGCGAGGATCTGCCAGTAGTAAGAAGCACAGAGGTCGGCTGCGGAAAACCGCAGCCGCTTTTATATTCTTTCAGAACATTTTTTGAAACGAGGTAGTTCCCCATGAAGAAAGCACTTGCATTTCTCTTGGCGGCAGTGATGCTCATGAGCATGCTGACCGCCTGCGGCAACAAGGGCAACAACGATGTGTCCACCGCCGAGACTGATCAGGCCGCCGCCGACAAGGTCGCTGCGCTGATCGACGCCATCTACGTACAGGAGCGCACTGAGGAGACAGACGCCCAGTGCGAGGCCGCCAAGGCCGCTTGGGACGCCCTGACCGACGCCCAGAAGGCACTGGTGGAAGGTAAGGAAGCCAGCCCCGACTATTTCGGTCTGGACACCGGTGACGCGTCCAAGGACGATCCCCGCAACCAGGACGAGATCGGCGAGAAGGAGCTGCTGGTGGTGTCCTTCGGCACCTCCTTCAACGACAGCCGCGTAGCCGACATCAAGAGCATTGAGGACGCCCTGCAGGCGGCCAACCCCGATTGGTCCGTGCGCCGCGCCTTCACCGCTCAGATCATCATCAACCACATCCAGGCCCGTGACGGCGAGAAGATCGACAACATGGAGCAGGCTCTGGAGCGCGCCGTCTCCAACGGCGTGAAGCAGCTGGTGGTGCAGCCCACCCATCTGATGCACGGTGCTGAGTACGACGAGATGTGCGCCGCCATCGACAAGGTTCGTGACAAGTTCGAGTCCGTTGAGATCGCCGAGCCCATGCTGGGTGAGGTGGGAAGCGACGCCGCCGTCATCAACGCCGATAAGGAAGCCGTTGCCAAGGCCGTCGTTGCCGCTGCTCTGAGCGAGAGCGGTTACGAGTCCACCGCCGCCGCCAAGGAGGCCGGTGTGGCTTACGTGCTGATGGGTCACGGTACGGCGCACGTGGCGAAGGTCACTTACAGCCAGATGTCCACCCAGATGGACAAGCTGGGCTATGAGAACGTGTTCATCGGCACCGTGGAGGGCGAGCCCGAGGATACCTCCTGCGAGGCCGTGATCGCAGCTGTCAAGGAAGCCGGTTACACCACCGTGGTGCTGCGTCCCCTGATGGTCGTGGCGGGCGACCACGCCAACAACGACATGGCCGGTGCGGACGAGGATTCCTGGAAGACCATGTTTGAGGCCGCCGGTCTCACCGTGAACTGCCAGATCTCCGGTCTGGGCCGTATCGCGGACGTGCAGGCTCTCTACGTGGCACACACCAAGGCTGCCATCGACGCTATCGCGTAACAAGGACTGACTTGGCTCCGGGGCGTTATATTATCGCCTCGGAGCCTTTTTCAGAGCAAGGAGGACACATAAAAATGAAGAAGTTCCTTTCCTGTCTGCTGGCACTGCTGATGACGGCATCGCTGCTGGCGGGCTGCGGACAGCAGAAAACAGATGACAACAACGGCGGCGATGTCGCCGAGCCCGCGCTGGCGGACGGCACCTACACCGCGGATTTCAACACCGACAGCAGTATGTTCCACGCCAACGAGACCTGCGACGGCAAGGGCGTACTGACCGTGAAGGACGGGCAGATGACCATTCACGTCAGCCTCGCCTCCACCAGCATCGTGAATCTGTTCCCCGGTTTGAAGGAGGACGCACAGAAGGACGGTGCCGTGCTGCTACAGCCCACCAAGGATACCGTCACCTATCCCGATGGTCTGTCCGAGGAGGTCAACGGCTTTGACATCCCCGTGCCCGCCTTGGACACGGAGTTCGACGTGGCCCTCATCGGCAAGAAGGGCGTATGGTATGACCACAAGGTTTCCGTCTCCAACCCTGTTCTGAAGAAGGATGACGGCGATGACGCTGCCGCCATCGCATTGGCGGACGGCACTTACACCATTGAGGTAGGCTTTGAGGGCGGCTCCGGCAAGTCCCATGTGCTGACTCCCTGCACCCTGAAGGTGGAGAACGGCGCTGCCACCGCCACCATCGTGTGGAGCAGTGAGAAGTACGACTATATGCTGGTGGACGGCCAGCGCTATGACGTTCTCACCACCGAGGGCGGCTCCACCTTCGAGATCCCCGTGCGGGCGCTGGATACCCCGCTGACAGTGATCGGCGACACCACCGCCATGAGCACCCCCCACGAGATCGAATACACCCTGACCTTTGATTCCACCACGGCGGTGGAGGCAGCTCAGTGAAACGGCTGACCGCCGCGGTACTGGCGCTGCTGCTGATGCTGTCCCTCTGTGGCTGCGGCACGGCAGACGCCCCTGCCAAAACAGATGGACAAACTGCCTCCATATCGTGGGATGAGTTGGTCTTTGACCGTACCATGCCCCTGCGCTATGCCCAGCAGTTTACCGTAGAGTATGCCGGAGAGAGCTACAAGCGCATCACCATCAACAACGACCGGGTGTACCTGCTGGTAGCGGAGGGCGCGGCGGTGCCTGACGGAACACCCTCCGGCGTCACTGTTTTGCACCAGCCGCTGGACCAGATCTATCTGGTAGCCGCCGCTGCCATGGACTACTTTGACAAGCTGAACGCCATCGACTGTATCACCCTCAGCGGTAAAAAGCAGTCGGACTGGTATATCCAGCGTGCCAAGGACGCCATGGACAGCGGAGCGCTGGTATACGCCGGCAAGTACTCTGAGCCGGATTATGAGCTGATCCTGTCGCAGGGCTGCGATTTGGCGGTGGAAAACACCATGATCTATCACTCTCCGGCGGTGCTGGAGCAACTGGAGCGGCTGGGCATCCCCGTGTTGGTGGAGACATCCAGCTACGAGACCCAGCCCTTGGGTCGGATGGAGTGGATCAAGCTGTACGCGGCGCTGCTGGACAAGGAGGACGAGGCCGAGGCGCTGTTTAATGAGAAGATGGACAGCGTGGCGGACGTACTGGAGCAGCAGCCCACCGGCAAGACTGTGGCGTTTTTCTACATCACCAGCAGCGGCGCTGTAAACGTCCGTAAGTCCACGGACTATGTGGCGAAGTGCGTCACCATCGCAGGCGGAGACTATGTCTCCTTCGATGAATCGGCGGAGGACAACGCCCAGTCCACCATCAACATTCAGATGGAATCCTTCTACCACGGTGCAGTGGACGCCGATGTGCTGATCTACAACAGCATCATCGATGGTGAGCTGCACACGCTGGACGAATTGGTGGCACTGGATCCACTGATGGCCGACTTCAAGGCCGTCAAGAGCGGTAATGTGTGGTGCCTGACCAAAAACTTCTATCAGGAGTCGCTGGAGCTGAGCGATCTCATTCTGGACGTGAACCACGCGTTGAACGACGCGCCGGATACGGCTTTTCACTTTCTGACACGGATGAAGTGAGCGTTTTTTACATCGTAAGGAGGAGCGGCATGAAGAGGACCCGAACACTTCGCATCTGGGGAGGCTTTTTGCTTCTCCTCCTGCTTTTGCTTGTTTTTTTGATTTGGAATATTTTCGCGGGAAGCGTTTCTCTTTCCGCGTCTGAGATATGGCGGATCCTGCTGGGCAGCGATGCGGGCTTTACCCAAAGCCAGATCATTATGAAGATCCGTCTGCCCCGGCTTCTGTCGGCGCTGATCCTGGGCGGGGCGCTGTCCCTGTCCGGCTATCTGCTGCAAACCTTCTTCCACAACCCCATCGCAGGCCCCTTCGTGCTGGGCATCTCCTCCGGCGCGAAGATGACGGTGTGCGTGGCCATGCTGGCGCTGCTGAGCCGTGGCAAGACCACCTCCTCCGCCATTCTCATCGCGGCGGCCTTCGTGGGCGCCATGGTATCCATGGGCTTCGTGCTGCTGATCTCCCAGCGGGTCAAGCGCATGAGCCTGCTGGTGGTCTGCGGCGTGATGATCGGCTATATCTGCTCGGCGCTGACGGATTTTCTCGTGACCTTTGCCGACGATTCCAGCATCGTGAATCTGCACAACTGGTCTCTCGGCTCCTTCTCCGGCATAAGCTGGGACAACGTAAAGACTATGGCCGTTGTCTGCGGCATCACGCTGCTGCTGACCTTCCTGCTTTCCAAGCCCATCCGGGCGTACCAGTTGGGCGAGGTCTACGCCCAGAATATGGGCGTCCCCCTGCGGGCCTTCCGGACGGCGCTGATCCTGTTGTCCAGTGTGCTGTCCGCCTGCGTCACGGCCTTTGCCGGCCCCATCTCCTTTGTTGGCATCGCAGTGCCGCACCTGATGAAGTCCCTGTTCAAATCGGCGGAGCCGCTGTGTATGATCCCGGCCTGCTTTTTAGGCGGCGGCGTGTTCTGCCTGTTCTGCGACCTTATCGCCCGCACTGCCTTTGCCCCCACAGAGGTGAGCATCAGCTCCGTCACGGCGGTATTCGGCGCACCCATCGTGATCTACATGATGATCCACAGAAAGGCGGCGTAAGTATGGCATATCTGGAAACAAAAGACCTGACCGTGGGCTACCACGGCAAGCCGCTGATCAAGGACATCGCCCTCCATGTGCAGCGGGGCAGGATCGTCACGCTGATAGGCCCCAACGGCTCGGGAAAATCCACCATATTGAAAACCATCATCGGCCAACTCTCCAAGGTGTCCGGCACGGTGTTTCTGGATGGAAAGGCCATGGAGGCGCACAGCCGCAATGAGATCGCCCGGCGCATGGCCATTTTGATGACCGCCCGCATGGAGCCGGAGCTGATGACCTGCCGGGACGTGGTGGGTACCGGCCGCTATCCCTACACAGGCAAACTGGGAATCCTCACATCGGAGGACCGGGCCATTGTGGAGCGCTCCTTGGCGCAGGTAGGCGGGCTGGACTTTGCCGACCGGCCCTTTGCCAACATCAGCGATGGGCAGCGCCAGCGGATCCTGCTGGCCCGGGCCCTGTGTCAGGAGCCGGAGATCATCGTGCTGGACGAGCCCACCAGCTTTCTGGACATCCGCTATAAGCTGGAGCTGCTGACGGTGCTCAAGCGCATGGTGCGGGAAAACGATCTGGCGGTGTTGCTGTCGCTCCACGAGCTGGAGCTGGCAGAGCGCATCTCCGATACCGTGGTGTGCGTGGCGGGCGACAGGATCGACCGCATCGGCCCGCCGGAGGAGATCTTCACCCGCGCATATATCGCAAAGCTGTACCAGATGGAGCACGGGAAGTACGACCCCTGCTTCGACAGCCTGGAATTCGTGCCATAAGGAGTGCCATCATGGAAAAACAGGGTGTTTTTTACGCCGTCAGCGTGGGTCCCGGCGACCCGGAGCTGCTGACCCGGCAGGCGTGTCGGGTTCTGGAGGTGTGTGATGTTATAGCGGCCCCTCGAACCAAGGCCGGGCGGATGCTGGCGCTGGACATCGCCGCCGGTGCGGTGGATATAAAGAATAAGACCATTTTGCCGCTGGATTTTACCATGGAGCGAAGTGAGGCGGTACGCGAGGATAGCTACCGCACGGCGGTAGCCGCCATCGAAACGGCGCTGGCGGCCGGGCAGGACGTGGCCATGGTCAATCTGGGCGACGTATCCGTGTACGCCACTGCCTACTATATTCTGGAGCGCATCCGCTCTGACGGGTTTGAGACGGTGATGTGTCCCGGTGTCACCAGCTTCTGCGCCGTGGCGGCGCGGCTGGGGCGCAGCCTCACCCGTATGGATGAGCCGCTCCACATTCTGCCGGGCAGCACGGATCTGAACAACGCGCTGGCGCTGCCCGGAACAAAGGTCGTGATGAAATCCGGCAAGGCCATCCACGAGACGACGGAGGCGTTAAAGCGCCACGGCCTGCTGGCAAATGCCGGGATGGTGGCGGACTGCGGGCTGGAGACGGAGCAGATCTATACCGACCTGCGGCAGCTGCCGGAGGAGATCAGCTATTTTGCCACCATTGTGGCGGATTGAGAGGACACTATGCAGAGACGAGTGCCCCGGCTGGTGCTTGCCGGAACCAACAGCGGCTGCGGCAAGACCACCGTTACCTGCGCCGTGCTGCAATCGCTGGTGCGGCGGGGACTGCGGGTAGGGGCGGCGAAATGCGGCCCGGATTACATCGACCCCATGTTCCACAGCCGTGTTATCGGCGCGAAAAGCTCTAATCTCGACCCGTTCTTTTTTGACCGCGACACCATGCGCTATCTGCTGGCTCACAACGGTCAGGACTGCGATGTGACGGTCATTGAGGGAGTCATGGGGTATTATGACGGGCTGGGGCTGACATCCACCCGCGCCAGTACCTACGAGGCGGCACGGGCGACCAGCAGTCCCGTGGTGCTGGTGGTGAACGCACGGGGGGCGGCGTTGTCCGTTGTGGCGGCGGTGCAGGGCTTTCTGGACTTCGCGCCGGACAACAACGTGCAGGGCGTCATTCTGAACGGGTGCAGTGCCATGAGCTATGGCCCGCTGGCCCGGGAGCTGGAAAGCCGGCTGGGCGTCCGCGCCTGCGGCTATCTGCCCCGGCTGCCGGAGTGCGCGCTGGAGAGCCGCCATTTGGGGCTGGTGACAGCGGACGAGGTGGAGGATCTGCGGGAGAAGCTGCGGCAGCTGGCGGAGGCGGCGGAAAAGACGCTGGAGCTGGACGCGCTGCTGGAGATCGCCCACAATGCGCAAGTGCTGGACTTCACGCCGCCGGTATTGCCGGAAAAGGGCGCGCCGGTGCGGATCGGCGTGGCCCGCGACCGGGCGTTCTGCTTTTACTATGAGGACAGCCTCGACCTGTTGCGGCAGTTGGGGGCGGAGCTGATACCCTTCAGCCCGCTGGCGGACGAAAAGCTCCCCGACGGTGTGCAGGGCCTGTACTTGGGCGGCGGCTACCCGGAGCTTTACGCGGCGCAGTTGGAGGAAAACCACGCCCTGCGCAGGCAAATCCGAGATGTTGTATACGCGGGGATGCCCTGTATCGCCGAGTGCGGCGGCTTCATGTATCTGACGCAGTCCATCGCAGGCCGCGCCATGGTGGGTGCGCTGCCGGGGGACTGCTTTGATACGGGGAAGCTGACCCGGTTCGGCTATATCACCGCCACGGCCCGGGAGGACAATCTCCTCTGCCGCGCCGGAGAGCAGGTGCCGATGCATGAATTCCACCACTGGGACACCCCACAGCCCGGCGATGCTTTTGGGGCGGAAAAGCCCTCCGGAAAGCAGTGGCGCTGTGCGTATGCCACGGACACGCTGTACGCGGGTTTCCCCCACTTCCATTTTTACGCCAAGCCTGTCATGGCACAGCGCTTTTTGGCGGCTTGCAGAAAGGAGACGCTATGATGGAGCAAATGAAGCCTATGGATATTGAGAAGCGCAGCTTCGCCATCATCACAGAGCTGCTGGGCGACCGGCGGCTGGACCCGGAAAATGAGCTGGTCATCAAACGGGTCATCCACACCACGGCGGATTTTGACTATGTGGACAATCTGGCCTTTTCCGGCCACGCGGTGCAAAAGGCCATCGCCGCTCTGCGGGCGGGCTGCGACATTGTGACCGATACCCAGATGGCCAAGGCCGGGATCAATAAGACGATCCTCGCCTCGCTGGGCGGAGAGGTACACTGCTTCATGTCGGACGCGGACGTGGCAGCGGAGGCTAAGGAGCGCGGTGTGACCCGTGCCTTTGTATCCATGGAGCGGGCAACAGCCCTGCCCAAGCCCTGCATCTTCGCCATCGGCAACGCCCCTACGGCACTTTTTTCGCTGGAGGAACTGATGGAGGCAGACAAGCTCCGTCCCGCCCTCATCATCGGGGTGCCGGTGGGCTTTGTGAATGTGGTGGAGAGCAAGGAGCGCATCATCGAGGCCGCTGCCGCACCCTACATCGTGTCCCGGGGCCGCAAGGGCGGCAGCAACGTGGCGGCGGCCATCTGCAATGCCATGCTCTACCAGATCAGGCGGTAGGTTATGAAGGAATTTATCATACGGGACGGAAAAAAGCTCCGTCTGGGCTACACCACCGGCTCCTGTGCCGCGGCGGCGGCCAAGGCTGCCGCATGGATGCTGCTGAGCGGCAGCAAAAAGGAGTCCATCCGCCTGCTGACACCCAAGGGCATGGAGCTGGCATTGGCGGTGGAGGACATCTATCTGTCCCCGGACTGTGTGCGCTGCGCCATCCGGAAGGACAGCGGTGATGACCCGGATATCACCCGTGACACCCTGATCTATGCCGAGGTGCGGAAAACAGAGACTGTTGGCATTGTCATCGACGGCGGACAGGGCGTGGGCCGGGTAACCAAGCCGGGTCTTGACCAGCCGGTGGGCGCGGCGGCCATCAACTCCGTGCCCCGCCGGATGATCCAGGAGGCCGTGGAGGAGGTCTGCGGCCTGCTGGGATACACCGGCGGCCTGTATGTGGTAATCTCCGCTCCCGATGGCGAGACGCTGGCGAAAAAGACCTTCAATCCCCGGTTGGGCATTGAGGGCGGCATCTCTATCTTAGGCACCACGGGGATTGTAGAGCCTATGAGCGAGCAGGCGCTGGTGGACACCATCCATGTAGAGCTGCGGCAGCGGCGGGAGGGGGGCGCGGATTATGTACTGCTGGCCCCCGGCAACTACGGCGTAGACTATATCAAGGGTGCCATGGGCATCGACCCCGCCACGGCGGTGATGACCTCCAACTTCATCGGCGACGCGCTGGAGATGTGCCGGGAGCTGGGCTTCCGAGGGGCGCTGCTCATCGGTCACATCGGCAAGCTAGTAAAGCTGGCGGGCGGTATGTGGAACACCCACTCCCGCTACGGCGACTGCCGCATGGACATCCTGACGGCCTGTGCCGCCGCAGAGGGGCTGCAAGGCGGTGCGGCGGCGGAGATGCTCTGCTGCGCCACCTGCGACGACGCCCTGCGGCTGTTGAAGGAACAAGGGCTTTACCAGGCGGTGCTGCACCTGTCTCTTATACACATCTGACGCTGCCGACGATCTTACGCGTGT
>ENA-UBIJ01000398-UBIJ01000398.1-human-gut-metagenome-genome-assembly--contig:-NODE-398-length-21151-cov-7.477721_pt1 | contig 21151 bp, 20 predicted proteins | sample MGYA00244944_ERZ654876 | MGnify/ENA primary metagenome ERZ654876 (study PRJEB26926, sample SAMN06164748) | human gut metagenome | biome: ENVO:00009003; feature: ENVO:2100002; material: ENVO:00002003...
TCTACACGCGTAAGATCGTCGGCAGCGTCAGATGTGTATAAGAGACAGGCTGTAGAGTTCTCCCTTGCTGTCCGTTATGATGGCCGACTCGCCACGGCGGATGATATTGAAAAGAGCAGGACGTATCACGGCGCGTGATTTCATCGTGCCCGACGCGCCTATGACGGCTATGTGCCGGTTGAGTTTGGTGTCCACGGGCAAGCAGACGGCACTGCCGCTGCGTTCGCCGAGAATGATGCCCTCGGCTTTGCCTATTGGTTTTACTTCCAACACCTCGCGCAGTTCGCGCTCGCTCATCCACGCCGCCGTACTGTAGGTGCCGTCTCGGCTGAGCACAAAACCGCGCGGGTCGTAGTCCTTGTCCTTAAACGCGCCGAATTTCAGATAGGCCGTGACAGCTGCCAAAATTGTGAACAGCAGCGCCGCGCTTTTGAGCCCGGAGGCAGTGAAGGCTGCCGACGTACAGGCGAGCGAGCTCCAGTCGATTGGCTCCAGTTCCGCCTGACCGGTCAAGCCGCCCGCATCCTGCCAGACTGAGTAGTTGCCCAGCAGCTGCCCCAGTACGCCGGCAAAGTAGATCAACGCTGCGAGACCCAGTATGACGCCGGCGGCTATGCCGGCCTTACGTTTCAAGTTTCATCGCCTCCTCAATTTTGTCCATGCTTATAGTCCGCACTCCGGCTGAGCTTCCAATGTATTTGCGCACAAAAGCGGCCTGTTCCGGGAAACAGAGCACCTCGTATTTGCCGCCGTACAGCTCTGCCGCCTCGCGGAAGCGCAGGAGTCGGGCTATATCGCCGTCGAACTGCGAAAGCACGCTTACGTCACCGACGACGGCGTCGTGCTCCGCCTGACCCATTCCGCTTTTGACGCGGTCTTCGGGCTCAAACAGGGCGTTGAGCAATTTCCGGTTCCGGTCTGGTGCGAGCAGCAGCTTCAGCATACGAACTCCGAAAGGATCCAGCGGCACAAAGTGGATGTGCGGGTATATCCTGTCGAAACGAAATTCAGGCCGGTTCGGATGCACCGATGACTCAAGTGTCGCGAGCGCCGTCTCCTCGGACGCACCGAAGAGGATAGCCGAGTCCACGCCAGTACCGGCGTTCATACGCGAAAGTTCGTTTAAGCTGTGCAGAGTCTTGAATTCGCCTAAGCCGTTCCATTTCATTGCCGCGGCGCGGGTGTTGTATACGGCAAAGCAGCTCCCGCCGGAGAGCAGTGCGCCGACCGTGCGGGTAAACATCGTCTTGCTCTCCTCGCCGGGGCGCAGCCGTTTGAGGTCGCGGGCGAAGTAAAAGGCGTGACAGCCCGTCACAGTTTGCCGAATGCTATCGGTTTGCAGCGCCGGCAGCAGGTATGGCCTTATCTCTGCGCCGGAGCGCATAAGCATGGCCGCTGCCTCGGCAACTCGATGGTTGCGCTCGCGGTGGGCGCTGTCGCCGGGAAAGCGATGCCCGTAGAACGAGTCCATATAGTACCTATATGCCGCAGGGTGTAACCAGTTGAGCACCGGCAATGCGCTCTTGTATAGGCGCAGGGACTTGTTCCGGCCGCTGCCGCTTATCTGAAATAGCCTTGCATCCATCTGTGCGCTTCCGTTTGCATTGCGTATGACTTGCCTGCCGGAGCCGCGGCGAACTATCTCGCGCAGCACTCTCTCGTTGCCGAGCAGGTGAAGTGAGTGCAGTGGGAACTCGCCCGTCACGGCGAGTGTGCTCACCAGCACAAACGCCTGGCTGCCGGGACGCAGCGTCAGCATCGCGCCTCACCGGGCAACGGGGTATTTTCCGACAACGTGACTGCTCTCTTTGTCGGAATCCTGCGAGAGTTCAGGGCCGGAAAGACGCACGGCGCCTGCGTTTTCGCCGGGCTGAAAGCGGTGAGATTTCCGGTGCGCTGTTTTGAAGCGTTTTTACATAGCTTTTTTGGAGCTTTCAGGCGGGAAATCACAGAGCCTCACCCCCTCGGCCGGCATGGTCTTTTCTGCTTCAAGCCAGGCGGTAAACTCGTGCGCCGGCACAACGTAGACTTCGGTACGCTCAGCCATCGCGGCGGCGCTGCAATAGTAGTGCGAGCAAAGCCCCGGCGTGTCGTCGGTCATGGCGTAAAGCGCGATGCAGTCGGAGACCATGTTTATCTCAATGTTGTCGTGGTCGCGGCGCTGCCGTTCGGGCCTGTCCTCGGCGTAGACGTGGCGGTATATGAGGACGCAGTCATCAAACCGAACCGGCGGCTTTCCCGTGAAGAATCCGCGCAGGGCAGGGAGCAGGATGGAGCGCACATACTCAGCAGAGCCCCTCTCTTTTTTAGGCAGCAGCAGAGGCAGGCGGACGCTGAACCAGCCCTCTGCCGTGAAGCCGATCTCTACAGGCACATTGGCGGCAGTGATGGTTTCAACGTCCATAGACGCGAAGGGCGAGCCGGTGAATGCCGGGAGCGCCCTTGCAAGCAGAACTGCCTGCTCCGCCGCCGCGGCGCAGCGCAGCGATGCAGCGTATGTTAGGTCGGCAGAACCAAGCGCATACATACGTCTTGTATTGGAAGCGGCAATGTCTAGCTTCTTCACCGCTCTCTCCAGAGAGGCAAGTGCCGCAGAAAAAGCACCGGCGAGTTCACTCGTTTTCGGCATAGAATTTCACCTCCGGTTCCTCCTCACCGCTGAACTCCACGGTCGCAAACAGACAGGGAACACGAGGCAGCCGCAGCTGTGAAGCCATCTGGATATTTGGCACGACAATTATGTACTTCATGTCCTCCTGCGGCTGGAGCAGCCGCGCGAGGTGCGCTTCGCCCTCGTAGAGCACGACAATCTCATAGCCGGTGTTCTCCTTGAGGAAGAAAAGCTGCGAAGGATATGTCGCGGGGTAGTGAGCCATGGGGTCTACGCTGCCTATGAACTGGAGCAGTACCCACACAGCGAGTATTGTGCGCTGGTCGGGCTTGCACAGTTCGTCCAGACCCAGGTAGTACCCGCCGCCCACGTCAGAAATGCGCCCGGCGCGTTTCAGGTTTCGCAGGATTTTTTCTGCGGTCTCAGGCTTCTTGTCATGCAGCAGGCGCACGACCTGCGTTTTCGGCAGGGCGCCGTACTGCGAGAGCCACTTTATGACATACTGTTCATCGGTAAGCAGCACGCTTACACCTCCTTGTGCGTATTCTCATGCGTATGCGCATTTTGAGCATTGTGCGCTTTCTTCTCCCTGACTATCTCTTCGAGCTCGGCGCGGTCGGTGGTTATCATCTCGGTCTCAGTCCTGGACGCACGTATAACCACGGGTATCTTGTTGTTGTTCGAGCTGACGAGCGCCTCACCTCGCTCGAACTGCGTTATGGCACGTACCTCCGTTCGGGTGAGCTTCAACGTCTCTTGGACGTAGCGCGCCTCGTCCGGCTCAAGGTTGAGGATTATCTTGTTCTTGGAGTTGTTTATGATGGCCCTGCCGTACTTGCCGTCGTCGAGAGAGAAGAAGTCCGAGAGATCCTGCGTGGCAGATATGGCCGCGCCGCCGTAGCCGCGTATGACCTTGAAAATCTCCAGGCAGAACTCGGCCGCCATGCGGTTGGAGCTTGCGCCTATGAGCTGCCATATCTCGTCGATGAAGATGGCCTTGCGCTTGGTGCGGTCGGCCTTTATCTGGTCCCAGACGTAGTCCAGCGCGATGAACATACCCACGGGCAGGAGCTTGCCCTTCAGCTCGGAGAGGTCAAGCACTATGTACTTGTTGCTCAAGTCCACATTCGTCGCGCGGTTAAATGACTGCGCAGAGCCGGTCACGAAGCGGCTGACAATGGCGGCGAGCCTCGCCGTCATGGGGTTGGCCTTCAGGTGCTTGTGCAGGTCGCCAAGTATGGGCATGGGCTTCATGCGCGGCGGATTGGACGTGCAGTCTGCGTAGATAGAAGCGTTGTCGTGGTTTATGCCGAAGTCCGCGTAGGTCTTTATGAGCGCTTCGTCGAGCATCTGCTCCTCCTCGTTGGACATATCCGGTATGAGCAAGCCGAAGAAGGTCATGAGCTGCTGTATCTTGCGCGCGAGGAGCGAGTCCATCTCCGAATAATCTATGCCGTCGAGCAGCTCCATCTCCGGCGAGAGCGTGTGGCGTATCTCCATGATGTTGATGCAGTGCGGCGAACCGGGCGCGATGCGGATGAACTCGCCGCCGATACGGTCGCACGCGCGCCGGAACTCGTGACCCTTGATGGGCGCTATGATGAAGCACTGTATGCCGCGCATCCTCATGCGCAGGGCGAGAAGCTGCATGGTGAATGTCTTGCCCGCGCCCGAGGTGCCGAGCAATACGAGATTCGCGTTCTTGTGCATCTTCGTGTTGAAGAGGTCGACGATACACAGCGAGTTGTTGTAGCGGTTCACGCCCAACAGCACGCCGGTGTCGTCGGACATCTCAAAGCTCGTGAATAGATAGGTTGAGGCTGCGCCGCTGGTGAGCACGTTGCGTCGGGACTTCTTTTCGAGTGAAGCGGGTACGCTCAGGAAGGGCATGACTGCCTGAAGCGCGGCCTCCTGCTGGAAGGCACAGTCGCTGGTGTACATGTCCATGGACTTGAGCATGTCTGATATCTGCTGCTTTCTCCACATGAGCTCGTCGTAAGTCTTGGCAGAGACGGTTATAAACACGCTCATGTAAAAGAGGTCCTCGTTGTAGTTGGCGATGCCGTTCTTGATGAAGTATCCGGCGCGGATGGAGTTGGTCAGTTCCTCGTAGTCCGTGCTCGTGTCCTGCATCCCCTTTAGCTTGGTGCGGTTGAGTCGTATGCGCTGTGCCACCTTATCTATGGTCTTGCTGCGATTCTCGCGCCGGAGGTGAACATCCACATCCACGCCTTCGCCGGCGTTGACGAGTGAGGACATCCAGCCCGCGCGCACCCGGCTGGGGTAGCCGCCAGCACGGATATAGAGAAAGGAGTAGTACAGGCCGTCCATAACGATGTAGTTGTAGTGCGTGAGGTCTATCCCGCGCGGCGCGAGGAAGTTCGCAATCCGTATGTGCGGCACCGGGTCGAGCCCGATAATCTTGCCCCGCGCGGCCATAGTGTCCACCACGACGCGGTTCACGCGCGAGGAAAAGGGCTCGTCCACGCAGGAGCGCCTGTTGAAGAACATATACAGTATCTCTGCCGCGGCCTCGTCGGGGTCGGACGGGCGCACTATGCTGTTGCCGCACTGGTTGAAGTAGGCCCGCGCGGTCTGCTCGGCGGTTTGCAGCATGCTGTATATCTTGGCGTAGTCATCGCCGTCGCCGCGCAGGGACTCGTACTCAAATATGAGGAAAAAGCGGCGTGTGAGTGCCTCACGGCTGCCCACGTCGCGTATGAGCCGTATGTAATCTTCACCCATCGCGCGGCACTGGGGGTCGTCCTCACGCTCCAGCTCGGAGCGTATCATGGCGACGTGCCTGTCCGAATCAGCCTTGCGTGTGATAGACTTGAACTGCAAGCGCATGGGCGAGATTTTCAGCCAGCTTGCAAATGTCGAGATGATGTTGAACTGTTCCTCATCTGAGCGCAATGTAAAGTTGATAGGCTCTATCTCCAGTATCTTGATATATCTGCCGTCGATGGTTTCAATTACGCCGCCAAGTATTTCGCGTATGGGCAGGTAGTCCTGCACGGATTCAAGCCCTTTGCTTTTTCGCTTTGACCTTTTTGCCTTTCTTCCGGCCATGCCCTATCCTCCTGAAGTGAAGTTTGCGCCTGTGCGACCAGAAGCGCAGAATGTGGCCTATGTATTGGAACAGCGAGCCGCCGTCCACGCCCATGACCGCGACCACGCCGAGCGGTATGAGCGTCACGGTCATGACCACGACGCGTATGGTGCCGGACATGGGTATCCAGAAGAGCTCCGGCACGCCGACTGCCGCGAGAAGCAATACGGCTTCCACGGCGTTTCGCGTGTCGACCATTCCACCGAAGAGCTTGCCCGAGTCGGTATAGTTCGCCGGTATGTCGTAGACATTTGAGTATTCCTTGTCATCCAAGCGTGTTACCTCCAAATCAGACTATTATGTGTCTCCCAACTCCACATTCGGCCGCCTGTAGTAGCGTATATAGTCCGGCGAGTTGAGCACCACGCCGCTGCCGCTGGTGCAGTGTACCCAGAGCTGACGGCCATCGGCGTCGGTGCCGGCGTAGATTAGGACGTGATTGGTGTCGGCGTTCGGCAGGTTCTGAAAGCCGAGGTCACCGGGTATGAGCTCGCTCTCTGCAATCTCTGTGCTCGCGTTCCACTGTCCCCATGTACCAGCACCTATTGTGACGCCGAGCGCGGTCTGGTACGTCCAGTCCGAGAAGCCCGAGCAGTCGAGGCCGTATGGACGTATCGTGCCGGTGGTAGTCGAGCCCGCGGCGGTCACGAGCTTCGGCGTGTTCCACTCGTCGTTCCACCCCGGCGCGGACTTGCCGCCCCAGAAGTACGGGACTCGCCCTACGAGCGAGAGCGCCGTCTTGAGCACTTTCTTTCGCTCGTCGCTGCAGTTGAGAGCGCTTACGAAAGCGTTTATCTCGGCCTCGCTCATAGCCTCCGCGCTGGTTGTCGTGCTGTTTTCCGCGCCATATAGCGTCTTGCTTAGGGCTTGGGCCATGTAGTTGATTGCTTCGGCGTAGGTTATGTTGAACTGGTCGTAGACGGCGTCGGGGTCGATGCCGAACGCCTCGTAGATGACTGAGTTGTCAAAGGAATGTATGGTGCAGACGACAACGCGCACTGACTCAGGCGCAGGGCCGCTGGGAGTGTAGTACGTTGCCGTGCGAGTGCCCGTTATCTGCCCGCCTCTGTACACCGGGACGGTGACTGTGACGGAACTATATGTCGCGGTCGGCTCGGTCGTTGTGCCGTCCGGGACGTAATATGTGCGCTGCTCGGTGAAGTAGCGGTACTGCGTCACGCCGTTGATGCTGCCAGTCGGAGTGCTCCCGGTCACGACGGTCACGGTGACAGGGCTGTATGCGGTTGTTTCCGCTGCGGCCTCGCCACCCTCCTCATAAGTCACGGGGAACATTTCCCCAGCCACGGCGGCTAGTTTTGCAGCCATATCCTCGGCGCTGGTGTCCTGCTGGGCAAGCGAAGCTGAATAAGCGGCGAGGATGAACTCAACGTCGTAATTGGCCTCGCTTGCGGCGTCGTCTATTAGCGCCGCCATGGACAGCTCATAGTCATAGCCGCCCCCTGAGATGATTTGCTCCACCCATTCCAGTGCTAGCTCGTGACCGTGTGCCACCGCGGCGTCTACCACGCTGGCGAGAGCACTGTAGTGCTCCTGGAGCGAGGACACGCCGGAATCGTCGCCGAGCACGCTGCCAAGCAGGACGGATGGAATTGAGACGATGAGTATGATGAAAAACAGCAGCAACAGGCAGAGGAACACCAGCACTTTGAAAAGAGTGTGACGCAGTTCCCAGGCTGTGGAGAGCACAGCTCCCCACGGACCGGTCATGGCGACGCCAACGGCGGAACCGGCGAAGGCCTTGCCGGCCTTAGTTCCCGCCTTGGCCGCTGCTGCGGCAGCGTTGGCGCGCCCGGCGGTTTTCGCCGCGCTGGTCAGACGTTTGGCGGCGGCTGCATAGTTGTCACCGCCGTCGCTGAAGATATTCTGTGACATGGGATGTCACCTCCGCTTCTTGCGCGGCGGCTTTATCTCTGCACAAGTACGTTTCTGGGGCGCAGAATACTTGCCTGGTGTTGCCTTGTACTTGACTGCTTCAACCTGCGTGGTCTTGATGCTGCCGTTTTCGTAGACGGGTTTGCCGTCCTTATAAACCGGGTGCTGTTCGACGCAGGCAGTACCGTGTACGGCGATCCATCGTCCGCCTCGCTTGTCCTCATATACCTGGTAATCCCCACGCGGCGGCGCATAGATCGCGGTGTCATAGAACGCGGTGCCGCTGCCGTCGGCGTGGAGTACGGCAAAGTGCCCATCCTCGCGGCTGTCGCCGTGGACTGATGTGACGGGCTGGGCGTATCCGGGCATGAAATCCCGAAACATGGCTTGATTGTACTCCGAGGCATCATCTCCCGCTTCAAAGGCAGGTGATTGAGCATGCGGCTGCATTGCATACCAGTACACGCCGTTTGACGCGGTGATGACCTCGTGAGGTGCGTCCGGTTCATCGTAATAGGCGCTGTTGTACCAGAGCGAGCTGCCGCTATTCGATGCAGCCTCGATAACGCCGTCTTCAACCGTGCGCAGTATGGTGTCGTCGGAAGCGCCGGGGAACACGGACGCGACTGTGGCAGCCTCTTCGGCGGCACCGGTGAATACAGGCGCGTCGTAGAACGCTCCGCTGCCCTCACCGGAGGCCATCTGGTACCAGGTGCTGCCATCGGACGCTGTAACTACCGAGTGCGGCGCATCGGGTTTCTCATACTGCGCGGTGTTGAACAGCTCTACACTGCTCATATTGCCGGCCGCATCCGTGACGCTTGTGCTTATATGTCCGCCCGTGATCTGCGTGTCAGAAAGCGTACAGCCGCCTAGCTGCGGCATATAGTTTGCGAGGCTGCGGTCTGCTATGTCCCCGGCTATACTGCCCGAGACGCCCTCTGTGCGCGAGGCTACAGTGGAAATGGAGTCGCATGTCAGCACGGCGCCATTCCTCGCCGCCATACCGCCGAAGGCGCGCCCCACAAAACCTACGCTGCCGCCCATGCCCATGCGCTGCCCGCCCTCGACCACGGCGTCGCGTACATAGCTGTTGCCTTTGAACTTGCTGGAAAGGGTGGAGGCAAACCCGCTGGCGGCTGCGCCTGTACCGGTGGCCGCAGAACCGCCGCGGAAGACGTTGCCGGCGTTTTTTGCTCCGCCGCTTACACCTGAGAGCACACGTGCCGCCATGACCATTTCCATGCCCATGCTCGAGCCTGTCTGCGCGACATTGAGACCGAGCGAGGCGAGGTAGCTGTCAAAGCGCTGGGCGGTCTTGAGAAAAGCCAAGGCGCAGAAAAACCAGAGGAAAATTGAACCCTGACCGCTGGTCAGTGCGCCACCGTTTGCTATGTATTGCCCGACTGAGGAATTGAACGCACGGAGGAACCAAACATTGAGCACCAGCAGCAGAAGCTGTGAACCCACCATTCGGCACCAGCTGGCGAACACCTGATTCGTGGCACGGGAACCGCCCATGGCGAATGCGAGCGGACTTGTATAACACAAAACGCCCACGACAATATAACGCTCGACCGTTTCAAGCAGCAGTTTGAAGTAGTTCCACCCCACGGAGATGAGCAGGATAAGAAGCAGCAAGGGTGCGATGACTGTAACGGTAGAAACTATGGTGAGGAGGCCGTTTGATATGACCTCCTCCAGCCCGGCGAAGGTGAAGTCTTCAGCCGTCAGTTCCACGTCCATGAGCGCAGTGTACGGAGCACGGGCAATATCGAGCAAAAGAGTGAAGATGGGTTTTGCATAGCCGACTAACACGCCAAAAAGGCAGCTGCGTACGACTAGCTGCCATGGATTTTCCGCATCTGTTATTGGCCCGCCGAATACGCGGAAGAGCTGCCAGACACAGATCAGGAAGAGCAGCGCCCAAGCCATGTACTGCATAACCTCAAATGCTGCGGACACAAAGGGAAAGTACTCATCCATGGCAGTCATGTCCGTGCCAAGGGCGTTTAGAAACAAGCCGGATATGGCGTCCATAACAGACGATGCTATGCCGGCCACCCAGTCGATGATGCCTTCAAATATCCAGTCGAGCACGGTTCACCTCCGTCAGCCGCCGGTGTACTGGCCGCCGGCGATCAGAGGCTGCAGGTACGCCACGATGAAGCCCAGTGAGTTGAGCACGATCCATGTGATAACTATGCGCTTTAGCCAACTCGTGGCCTCGTCCACCGCCCGCTGGTTCCTAGAAACCATGCGCACGATAAGCGCGATGGCCGCGACCGTAACGGCGACAATGGTGCTGATAGCCACTAGCTGGCCATATACGTCCTGCATGATGCTCGAGAACCTGTCCCAGATTGTCGTCCCTGATGCGGCAAAGGCCGGCGTGCCCATGAGCACGAGCGAACACATAGCCGTGATGGACGACCATTAGGCCTTGACCAGCCGCCGCTTATCCCTCTTGACTTTTTTCTTCACGAATCTGCCTCCTTTTGGACGCGAAAAGCGCCGTGCTCAAGAGCTTTGAGCGCGGCGCTTTTCTGGTTTGCCCGGTTGTGGATGGTGCCAGTATATACTTTTTCGCTTTGCGTGTCATCGGCGGGAGCACTGCCATTTTTCTGCCACTTTGTTTTCACGCCATCCCTTCCAGCAGCGTGAGCACCTCAAGCCAAGCGTCGGCCTCGCTGCTTGGCGCTGACCAGAGACGGAGCGAGACTATCTTGATTGCCTGCTCGCGCAGTCGGTAGTAGTGTCGGGAGGAGAGATCGAGCCGGAATAACAAGTCAGTGTGCGTCAGCTTGTCCGGGGCGATATAGGTCAGGTAGATGAGGTCGTAGAGTTTCTGCCCATTACCCGGCTTGCGTTTGAGCACACTCAGGGCTTCGTTTATCCGGTCGAGCAGCAGGCGGGATTTGCGCAGGCTTTCCAAACGCGTTTCCAACTTGAGGTTTCCCATGCCGACCTCGGCGTCTACGCGGTCTAGGAGCGTGTCCAGACTCTCAAACGGCTGCTCCAGCTCGTCTGCCACAGTGTCCGGGAAGCACTCGAGCGCCCAGGCAATGTTGCGGTAGTTTTCAAGCAGCAAGCGGGTATTGTGGAACATCATGCGCTGCTTTTCGGCTTTGGCGGCGCGGACCTTTTCGTCGTCAATGCTTTCGTCAGGAATTGCACCGCGGCGTGTCAGAAAATCTATGAGCGCATCGGATTTCGACGGCCCATGTACGGATTTTGCGGATAGATTCTTTTGCTTTTCCATATTTGAACCTCGCTTTGTTGACAAGGGGCGCGCGCATTTGCGTGCGCCTGTGTGGTATTTACACCCTCGCAGTCATATACACGGCTCTCACAATTCCGGCAGTGAGAAAAATACACGCGCGTTATGCGCCCCGGAATTGCAACGCGGCCTTGGGCATCAAGCTCTGAGATAATGAAGCCGCTGCACAGCCGTATGAACCGGTTGACGCGCTCGTTCTCGCTCAGGCCGGTGTGAGTATTTCCTGTGAGAGTACGCATTCGAGCGATTATGCGCACTATGTCTGCGCTCTCTGGCAAGGTGAACGCCGTATCTGCGGGATAGAGCTTATTAAAGATGAGGCATCCGCCTGAGCCGGGCAGACGGTACAGAGTGAAGGCATCCCCGTGCTTGTGCAGGAATCTCCATACCTTGGTCTTCTCCCAGCCCCAGCGCCGCCCCAGAGCTTCCAGAGTAAGTGCTGCGCCCATGGTGCCGAACTGCACCGTTGGCGCCATATATGAAAACGCATTGCCGGGATCTCGCCAAACAGTGTGGCACCAGAGATCCAGCCATGCGTCAGCATCGTCAAATTTGGTTTTACCGTCTACGAGACGCTGGGAGATGTTCCGCGGCAAGCAGATGAAGCCATAGCCGTCAGTAGCGTAGACAGTGCCGTCCAAGCAGCCCACGCCGGAGCACTCCAGCACCCAGTCGCGTATGCAGTACTCCAACTTCTTGGTTGCGGGGTTGAGTGTGTAGGTGATGAATCCGAGCATTTGAAGCTCGTCGAGTATCTTAAGTGCTTCTCCGCGACGTCGGACTCCCAGAATGCTCTTCACGCCGACGATCCCGCCGGCCCACATACCGGGCGTTACCGCGTTCAAGTACCCGCAGTAGCGGCCGTTTCCGGCTCTGAACGCGGCGCGGGCTGCCAGCCGCGCCCATGAACCCAATACCCCCTTGCCCGACGGCACCAAAGCCCGAGGCAGCTTGACCCAGCGATACTTAAGCAGGCAGGACATGAGGGAAACTCCTTTCTGTGTGGGCATTAAAAAACCGGCCAGCAGAGCTGACCGGCGAGGGCATTTTGGCATTACGCATAAATTATTGTATTAATTAAGTGTTCCGATATCTTCTTCCTTAATATAGCTTAGTATAGCTGGGGCCGCACCCCAACTGCCGTTGTACTTCATATTGGTATCATACTTGCATCTTTTGACTACTTCTTTAAGGGCATCTATGCTATCAACACCAAACAACTTCATCATTTTACTACAGTATTTTCGCGACTTCATTTTTCCCCATTCAACTATTGGTTTTTTAACATAGACATAGCACGTCGGAAACCAATAAATGCCAAAGCATCCGGAATTGTTGCCAGAAAAGTCGAAAGCATCACATACTTGATAAAGGAACAAGTCCGCCTCAGCAATGGCTTCACCCGTATACACAGGAAAACGTTCTCTCTGAGTACAAACTGTGTTTCCAACAAGGGTTAGAAGATTCTTATTATCAGTTTGAGGTTTATACAATTCCTCAATGACACGGCTATAATGTCTAAAAGCCGTATAATTTTGAGGCTCAATTCTGCCGCCCCAAATATTAGTCTCCAAAAAATATGTATTCTCAAGCATGATATTTATCGCAGCATAATCCTCTGCGTTACGCATAAAAGCTATTACACAAACAAATAGTTCCCATATTAAGATTTTGAACGGCTCCAAGTCGATTTCAGAGGCCGAGTTTGTTTTTGGATCAAACGTTTTTATGCTCACGAATTGATTATATAGAGTTTCAAAGCATGAAGCGATTGTTTCAGCATAATTTGAATCTGATTCTGCAACAGCTTCCACAAACTCCAAATAAATATCTCTTGCTGTCTTTGTATTCAAATAGGTTTCATAAGCTTGCTCTGGGCTGATGCTTTTCTTAAAATGCTCTTTTATAAGTTCTACATAAGCGCACTGAAATCTACGAATACAGCTATTTATTCTAGCCTCGGTGTTGCTGCCGCGCAATTGACGAATAAGATCCTTGACTGTGGATAAGCTGGATTTCTCTTCATCTAGCCACTCAGGCATTCTCCCGAGCTTTGGTTTCACATAGAGCGGTCGGTTCCAAATATTCCGAATAAGCTTATCATACTCAGTTTCAATCCGGTTTGGATCAGAAAAATCAATATAGATTCTGCTCTTTATGTATGTGGGGACGCAAGGAGTTCCATCTTCATGCCTTTCAACAATAATAGGGATATATTTTTCTTGTTTTGTATTTCCATATACTTTGCTTGATATTATTACTGTTTCGTCACCCACTCCACCAGCACGATCATTGGCCTTTTGCTCATATACTTTGTCACAAACAATAAGCACCTTTGTGATTTCTGGATTATTAACGCATTGCTCCATGAACTCATATTTGTCTTGACCTTCCTTTAAGTCCCACTTGTCTAAGACGACATCTACTCCGTGAGAGACTAATCGCTGGGACAATCCTAAAACAAATTCATCGCTGCTCCAAGAATAAGAGATGAAAACTTTTGGCTTGCTATCTTCTGCCAACTTATAGCCCTCCTGACGATTTTGGACATAAACATAAAAAGATATTTGAGATTAAGTATAATGTGCAACCATTAACTCATTATAACTTACATTTTATCACTATACGGTATACATTTCAAATGTTTGCGAGGGAGGACTTTAACTTCTTTTTTTAAGCATTTGAATATAGGTGAAATAACATTAATAAGACGGATTGTTTCATAGCAACTATCCACTGGGTTTTCTTGATTGCAGTTTACGAGAATACGATGCAGCAGTAAAATATAGTAATAGAAACTGTTGTGGTTTCGTTGCCAGCTGAGACTTGAGCAAGCCAACAGTTGCTTATGATTTAAACGAGACTATGGAGGCAATAGTTGCATTCTGCGCCGAGCCACGGAGCAGAAACGAGATTGCTGAACACGTCGGCATGGAAACTCCGTCCTATGTCGTGCAGAGATACCTTCGTCCGCTTATGGACATGGGCCTGCTGAAAATGACAATGCCTGATAGACCCAAAAGCAAGTACCAAAAGCATGTCGCAGCCGAGAGTTGATGCGCTAAAAAGCGAAAGGCCGCTTAATAATTCAAGCGGCCTTTGACTGCGCCTGCTAGGCTGGACAATCTGCGTTGCTAATATTCTGCTAATAGGACGCCGTGCAATCGCACGAAACAGGATGCTTTAGGTGCTATTATGCACGAACTTCTTTTCACAATACTTGAGTGCTATTCGCCATTATAATGATAATTCAATACAAATTGTGATGGTATGGCGCTCGCGTGTGCGAACTCCTAAGCGGCAGTTCGTTCGAATCCTGTTGAGCCCGAAAATTGAATATTTGTTGTATAAGCCCCCGTACCTCACCGGGATAGAGGGTCCGCCTCCTAAGGTTATGCTCTACCGGCCGCCTTACGATGAAAAGTGATCGTTACCAATTTTAATTGAATAGATGTCTCTGTAGCTCAGCAGGATAGAGCGTTCGCCTCCTAAGCGAAAGGCCGTGGGTTCGAATCCCGCCAGGGACGCCAGCAAACACGCCGAAAACCTTTGATTTATCAGGGTTTTCGGCTTTTCTTATTTCTGCGGCTTTTGTGGCTTTTTTGCAAAAAACCTTGGTTTGCTAACATTTGCTAACGAGATTTGGCCTTTTGCTAAGAAAGGCGGTAAGTCAGAGGTTCGATTTTTACCAAAGGAACTTGCAAACATTTGTTAGCAGAAATTAGAGGAAGTTGCAAACAAAATCGCGAATTTGCTAACATCGCTCAAAAATGCTTTCAGAACCTTGCTAACAAAAAAAGTGTTTGGTCACTGTGCAAAGTGGTTCAAACGAAGAAAACCTCTCACAAAGTGAGAGGCGTTCTTCTGAGGGAGGGACTTTATAAAGCTTTTGCCAGCTGCTTGAGCAGTGCGGCAGTTTCGGGATTTTTAAGCAGTTCCAGTATCTTCGCTGCATCACTTTCATCACTTTCAGTGACGGCAGTATCCGCAGTTTTAGGCTCTGTATCTTCAACAGGGTCAGGAGTCTTGGATGAGTAAAATGCTTCCTCCAATCGCTGAGCGTTTATGCAGCGATCCTCGTCGATGATGTGAGAGTAGACATCTGCAACCATTTTTACCTGAGCATGACCAGAGTCGCCCTGGACGGATTTCATATCGCCACCATTGAGTTTCAGCTTGTAGGTGATACTGGAGTGACGGAGAGAATGGAATACAACATGAGGCAGTCCGTTTTCTTTGATAAGTTTATTGAAAGCACGGTTAATCACCTGGCTTTCCATCGGACGGCCATTGCTGGAGCAAAAGACCAGGTTATTGTCGATGTATTCATCTCCAAACAGATCCATCAGCTCATCAATTTCTTTTTTTCTTTCTACCAGCATATAGGCAACTGTTTTCGGCAGGTACACACGGCGAATACTGGTTTTGGTTTTAGGCTCTTTCAGGACCAGAGCAGTATGGGTACTGGCTATGCAAGGTGGAAACTTCTTAATAACACCTTTGTCGCTCAAATCGTCCAATGCACCTCGTGTAACCCGTTGCAGCTCTTTGTTGACGAATATATAAGCTGAACCATTTTCTATGCTCTGTGGTGCAATATCAATGCAGTCCCAGGTAAGGCCCAGCATTTCGCCAATGCGTAAAGAGCAGGAGAACGCCAGATTTAAGGCAAGGGAGAGGATAGGATCATCACAGACTTCCATAGCCTTGCTCAGAGTTTCGGCAGTCCATATATCCCGTTCTTTATGTTCTTCTTTGGGAAGTGTCGCATTCAGGACAGGGTTACGGCTGATTAGTTCCCAACGCACCGCCTGATTAAAGGCACTGCGAAGTAGCTTGTGAATTTCTCTTACTGTATGCGGGGTCAGATATTCGCTTGTGGGTTTGCGGTTGTTGACGCTTACCGTTTTCACAGAGAGCAGATCGCGGTAATACTTATCCATCATCCTTGGAGTGATGTCGGATAGTAACATATCTCCGATAATAGGAGTTATGTAGTTTCTCGCCAGACCACGGCGGCTTTCATATGTTGACATTGCCCAGGTATTTACACCATAGATGGACATATATTCATCGAGCAGATCGTTCAGGGTCTTTGCCGTAGGAATAAAGAAGGTTCCAGAGTCCTGCTCATACTCAATTTGCTTTTTTCGTTTTTTTGCTTCTGCATTTGTGCTGAAGGTTTCCCAACGCTGTCTGCGTTTTCCGTTTTCATCTGTGTAATCATACACCACAGAATATTTGCTTTTACGCTTCACGATAGATGCCATTTTCATTGCTCCTTTCCGAGATTTTCACATAATGAGTTTGCTTTTGATACCAGGCTTCAAAACTGCTGGTAATGATACGAATTCTTCGATCAATCAAGGTCGTCTCAAAATAGCCCCTTTTAACAAGGTCATAAGCTGTGCCAGATTTCAGCCCCAAAAGATCCGCCATTTCCGGTACTGACATCGTAGTATGCCGCCATTTCTCTCCGGGCGGTGTACCATCCACTTTTTTATAGTGGAACTGGCCGGCATACCAATCTTCAAAGCTATCCAGCATAACTCTCATTCGTCCGGCCACTTGAATTGTTTTGAAATAGTTCTTTTTAACCAACCAGTAGGATTCTACTTTACCAAGCCCAAGCATTTTGCCCATCTCTGGTACAGACATACTGGTCTTTACTCTTTGTTTCTGCATGGCTTTTGCCTCCTCTATAAAGTTTTTCTTGCTATGGCCTCATTGTAAGAGAAAGCAGAAAAAAAGTTAAGGATGTCGATTTGGAGATCGGCATCCTTGACAAATCATTCATCTGCGTGATCCAGCCAGTCATCAAAGCTCTTTTTGGAAATGCGGATATGACCGCCGACTCTGACGCTGTGGAATACACCTTGTTTTACCAGATTATATGCTGTGGGACGACTGATACCCAGAATGTCCTGAATCTCATCGACCGTATAGGTTCTTTTGTCATAGCTGACAGGATTTTGTTCATTAAAGCGGTTCAATTCCGCAATTCTTGCTTCAAACATAAAAACGCCTCCTTTATCCGGTAAGTGGCCTTACGGAGCCTCCATTTCCTCCGGAATATGAATATCTAAACTAACTTGCAGAGCATCATCAATCGCTCTCATTTCTTCGCGAGATACGCGCCCAATGTACGATAAAACACGCCTTTTATCAATCGTTTTAATTTGCTCCAGCAGAACAACAGATTTCAGTCCAAGCTCTGGAACGCTCTCCAGTGCATAGTGTGTGGGCAGCTCCTTTTTCTTAATCCATTTACTGGTGAGCGGAGCTACGATCAAAGTGGGGCAGAAAAAATTCCCCACATTGTTTTGAAGAACCAGGACAGGACGGGTGCCGCCTTGCTCTGATCCAAAATAAGGGTTCAAATTGGCATAATATAAATCCCCACGCTTATAAATCCAATCTTCTTTCATGTTCATCCTCCTATGTTTTGAGATTTGATTATGTAAGAAGGAGGCTCTGCAAATTACAGAGTCTCCTTCAATTTAGCGCCTGTTTTATCCCTTACTTGTCCACGACACCCCAGGGATTTGGGTAATCATTAAGCCGCAGGTGGCTGGCCTGCTTCTCAGGAATTTCACCTCCACTTCGTTTGGTCTTACCCATGGCCTGCGACGGTTGTTATCACGCTCGGACTATGGCTGTAAGAGAGCTTTCCTCCTTGTTATGCCATGACCGGATGCCATCCGATGTATTCCAGCCTGATATATTTCTGATAAACCGCAAACTCATCTATACAGCAAAAATGGGTTGGCCTGTTATGTGAGTGGCAGCTCTCAGAAAATATACCGCTGATGTAGCGGCTATTACGCCCAAAGAGGATCAAACTTAATGATTCGTATATGAGGTTGTCAAGGTGCAAGTGAAAGGATTTCCCTCTCACTTGCTACTGCCACTTTTTTTAGAAATCTATAACCAACTTTTTTATTTTTTCTTCAATTTTTTTCAGACGCTTATGAGCTGCGGGCTGACTAATGCCATATCTTTTGGCTAATTGCAGTGTACTTGGCTTTTCCATGCCGTAATAATCCAAGATAAAAGAGCGTTCTTTCTGACTCAGCTGCTGCAAAGCACGGTGCAGATCGGCCATAAGAAGATTACAAATTGCTTGTTCCGCAGTATCAACAGATTCATCCACAAACAAATCTGTATCCTGATAACCTTCCTCTGTGCCGTCACGATCTCCCACATGAGAAGCCGGGAATATAGAGCGACTTTTCTCATGTTCCTGGAGATAGCGGCTGTGGCGGTCCTCCTGTTGGTATTTTTCAAAATCTTTGCGAGAACATTCCATGATAATGCGGTCATCTTCATCACGGAACATTTTGACTGTTTCAACAAAAAAGCGCCCAGTAAAGCAACCATTGCGGCGTGCCTTACTGAACGCTGAAAAACTGATTTCCTCCCATTCCTGTGGGCTGTTATTTTTCCAAATGAATACTCTCGTCATATCCTTTCCTCCGTTCAAATTCTTGGTAGTCAGCGAATTTGAACGGTGTCATGGATATTTTGCTATGTACGCCTCCCAGCGCATACCGGCCTCCTAATACCGGGCAAAGAAAAAGGCCGGAAGTGTTTTCACCTCCAGCCATGTTCCTGCCGCCATATTGCAGCAGGAATGAAAAAAGCCCGGTTAATGCCGGGCCTTATGTAGAAAAGTATTCAATTTAGTGCATTCCTGCCACTATACCAAGTATAGCAGGTCGGAAGTCGGAAGGGAGTAGGGATTAGGTCGGGGATTTGTCGGGATTTAGTCGGGATTTAGTCGGGGCAGCTCCTCCAGGACTTCTGGAATAGAATATCCAAACAAGCAAACAGAAAATAAATAGATGGCTTCTCGTTTTCGGTCATAAAAGACACTGCGCTCTATATTTAGTTCTTCCAGCAATTCTTTCTCTGTGCTGTTGAACCGATAGATGAATTGCTTAGTCAAAATTTCATAGTAAAGTTCTCCTCGATCCGGATACCGTTTCAGACGAAGGAGTGCACGGTCAATAATATTGACCAGCATTTGATTTTGAACAAGGCAGCAAACTTTTTCTTCAAAGGCTTGCAGTTCAATATCTGGTGCAAAATTTTCAAGATAGCAGAGGCCAGACTCTATATCTTGTTCTCCCATAATCCAAGCAGTTTCTTGTAATTCTTCTGCCCGTTCACTCAGAACCCAGACTACATCACGGTAAATCTTTAGAATCAGCTTACTTCTATGAAACGCAGCGTCGCTGTTAAGCCCCAAAGCTGTTAGCCTGCTGTTACATTTTTGGATTGTTGTACTTTCTTTTCTCATAGAACATCCCTCCTTGTTCGCAATATTGCGAACATATTAGGTACAAAATAGCATAGCAGAGGAGAGTGAGAGAGGGCAGTGCCTCCCTCTATTCCCCCCTTTGGTTATATCAGGTTCCTGGATTTTAGACGAATCTGCATTGCTTGCTTGGAAACCTCAAAAATATTTGCCATTTCAGCAATGAGCTGTTCATCTGTCCGGCCTATTCTAAGCCGGTAAAAACATTTTTTGATCTGCGGTAAAGGCATCAGCAGAGCAGAGGCCAGAGTATCCGCCTGACGCTCAATTATGCCATGACTTTCGTCGGAAGAAACATTTCCGTTATAAGCAGCAACATCTCCAGTACCGGAGTACAACTTCTTATGTAGTACCCAATGAGCCAGCTCATGGGCACAGGTAAAACGGAGCCGCCCTAATTTTGACGGATCACAAAGCCGTTCATCAATTAAGATTGTACCGGCTCTTACTGCAATCATTCGATACTGTCTCTGTATCTGGTCATATAAAACAACGGCACCGTCATCGAAAATTGTTTCCCCTAATATCTTGGGGTTTTTTCTTAGTGTATGAAACTCCAGGATTAGATCAAACTTTGTCTCGATAATGGTTTCGATTGGCACAGGACATGGTTGCCCGGATAGCAGAGAGGGATCATATTCCATCAGGATTTTTCGCCCTACCGCCTCGATTGCTTCTGTACGGATTTGTGGAATTGACAAAGCTCTCCCCCCTATCGTTTACGCTCCTTTAGCATTTTCATAAATGTCTGCCATTCTTCATCGGTAGCGTCTACTTCTTTTGCCACACGCAAGGCTGCCCGAACAATATCTTTTTCCATGATATAGTCTGGCAAATCAGCAGATACTGTATTGCGTGATTTTGCAGCCAGATCCAAAAGCAACTCATGTTCTGATTTATCCAAATTCAGAAAGGCAGAGATGCGTTCCACAAAATCTCCAGTGGGAGCAGGACGGCGGCTTTGTTCAATGTCACACAGATAGCCATAAGCAATATTCAAATGCTTGGCTGTATCGCGTAAATTGAATTTATGTGCCTTGCGTTTCTCAGCTATAAATGATCCAAAAGTTATATTGCCCACAGCATTCACCTCTCATTTGTTCGACGAACTGCGAACATCTTGCTTATATTGTATATCGAACATCTGTTCACTTCAAGGATAAAAATTTCATTTGAAAAGAGGTGTTAAAAATCAATAACACCTCTTTTGCACTATATAAATTCCTGAGCGATTTGCTGCATTTCTGTAATGCACTCTTTTGGGGATAGAATTTTTATTTTTCCCTTAAATTTGAATATCCAGCCATAAAAAGTTCCACTGGGGTTCACTTCAATTTTTGCTGTGAAGTGCGCGTCATCATATCTCTCAACAGGGGCATCTTCTCCATAATGATCTATGATTACTCTCATCAATTCGTTTTCACATAGAAGGGTTACTTCCTTCGATGACTCCGATGTAAACATATCAACCATTTTATTTGTATAGGAGGCTACATCAAATCCCTCTATCGGCATAAAGTAAGTTTCCAGATTTTCTACACTTGTTAGCCGATCTACACGGAAGTGAGCAATTTTCTGATGCTTCAGAGAAAATCCAATCAAATAGTAATGGTCATTTTTCCATTCAAGCGCATAAGGATTTACGACATAATAATATCCATCATGCTTCAAGATTTTCTTTTTTTCCTGAGTATATTCATAGTATTGGAACCGAATTTGCTGATGGTTTCCAATCGCTGTTTGGATATTATCAATGATATAGTAAACCTTTTCATTATGCGGTTTGACACGGCTGGATAAAGCAGCAAATTTTTGAAGCTGTTCTGCCTGATGTGTGCTGGTCAGACAGCATAATTTCTGTACCAGTTCCTCGGATTTCTTGGCAGAAATGATCTTCGAGGATGCTACTGCGTCTGTCAGCATTTTCAGTTCTGG
>ENA-UBIJ01000403-UBIJ01000403.1-human-gut-metagenome-genome-assembly--contig:-NODE-403-length-21116-cov-7.579460_pt1 | contig 21116 bp, 20 predicted proteins | sample MGYA00244944_ERZ654876 | MGnify/ENA primary metagenome ERZ654876 (study PRJEB26926, sample SAMN06164748) | human gut metagenome | biome: ENVO:00009003; feature: ENVO:2100002; material: ENVO:00002003...
GGAGTCCGTCTCGTGGGCTCGGAGATGTGTATAAGAGACAGGTGCGCACATCGTTGGTGTAGCTGATGGGTGCCGCCATGCAGGCTGGGTTGTCATCCAGGTAATCATAGAGCTTTTGGGTCCCGGCGGCAAAGGCATACACCTGGCGGCCCCGATCCAAATTTTTCTTCATGCAGGTGACCTTGCCGGCCATGGCCAAATCTACATAGGCATCTACATACATCTCCGTATGCACGCCCAGGTCCTTCAGGTCGGACTCACACAGCATGGCACCTACGGTGTTGGGCATGCCACCGATACCCAGCTGCAAGCAGGCTCCGTTGGGTATCTGCTCCACAATGAGCTTGGCCACTGCCTTATCCACCTCAGTAGCGGGGTTAGAGGGCTGGATGCCCATGGGGTCGTTGCGCCCCTCCACGATCATATCCACCTCGGAAATATGGATGCAGTTGTCAAAGCCGCCCAGGCACCGGGGCATATTCTGGTTGACCTCCACGATGACCACCTTGGATTTCTCAATAACAGCCCGCAGGTGAGAGGCAGACAGGCCGAAATTGAAATAGCCGTGCTTATCCATGGGCGTCACCTGGAACATAGCCACATCCGGAGGCGTAATATGATCGGTGTAGTACCGAGGCAGCTCGGAATAGCGCATGGGCTCATGGAAGCCGGCGCCGCTGGCAATGTGGTGCCGCTCCACGGCGCTCATGTGGTGGGAATTGAAAATAATGTGGTGAACGGGATCTTCGATATCAAAAATAGCCGGCTTCCACAGGCTGATGCCGCCTCGAACCTTTACATCCTCCAACTCCGGCGCACGCCGGGCCAGGGCCTCGTCCAGCACCCGGGGATGAATGGCGCAGAAACCGTAGTCCACCCAATCGCCGGACTTGATGACCTTTACCGCTTCATCCGCTGTGGTCAGCTTTTGCCGGTACATTTCCATGTAATCCATACCTTAACTCCTCCAAATCTTCGTGTGCTCTCGGCACTTTTTTACATTATAGCACTGCAAAAAAACAAAAAACAGCGTCTTTGTGAAAATAATATCATTATTGGAGAAATGCCTAATTTTTTCAAGATTTTTTGTTGCACATTGTATGTGTTTAGCAGACATTGTATGTTCCGGACCAGTGCGCGCACCGCCCCGGCAACCCACTCTCTTTGTGGAGTGGACGGCTCAATTCGTCTGGTGTGGGCTCCACCTAAAGTCCTTGCCGGGCAGGGCTTATGCCTCGTCGCTGCGCCTCCACCGGGTACAAATAAGGGGGCCGAGAGCTTTGTGCTCTCGGCCTCCAATATACTTTTACTATTCCTCACCGCAGCCGGCGGAGGGTCTCCACAACCAGGTTCCAGGTACGCTGGACGGAGGAAATATACATCCGCTCCCGAGGCGTATGGATCTGGCTCACCTCCGGACCCATGGCCACAGCGTCCAGGCCGGGGAGCTTATCGGCCAGCATACCGCACTCCACGCCGCCGTGCAGCACCTCTATCTTGGGGGCGTGGCCGTACTGCTCCGTGAACACCTCTACGATCAGGGCCCGCAGAGGAGAATCCTCCCGGAACTCCCAGGCCGGATAGCTGCCGCTGACAGACATCTTGCCGCCCAGCAGGTCACACAGCAGCTCCAGCTTCTGCAGGAGCATCTCCTTCTGCGTGTTCATATTGCTGCGCACACAGAAGGTGGCCACCACGGAATCCGCCTCCGTGGCGAGAATGCCCAGGTTCAGGGAGGTCTGGACCAAGCCCTCTACCTCCCTGCTCCGCTCCAGCACACCGTTGGGAGCGCACTGCAGCAGGGCCAGGACGCGGTGGGTGGAGTCAGCGTCCATGGGCAGAACATCACTCCGGCAGGGTGCTACGGTGACAGCAATATCACTGTCGGCCACGGCATACTCCCTGCGGAAGATCTTTTCCATCTTTTGGCAGATAACCGTTGTCTTTTCCGCATCCGCCACGGTCAAAACAGCGCTGGCAGAGACGGGAATGGCGTTATCCTTGCCGCCGCCGGAGAGAGTGACCAGCCGGCCGTCGTTCTCCTGCAAAAATGCGTACAGGATCCGGCCCAGCAGCACCATGGCGTTAGCCCGGCCCCGGTCGATGGCAGCGCCGGAATGGCCGCCCAAAAGGCCGGAGACAGTGATCTCCACCGTTTCTCCCGGGAAGGTATCCCGCTTTACAGGCACTGCAATATCAACCCTGGCAGCACCGGCGCAACCGGCGGTGATCTCACCCTCCGTCTCGGAGTCCAGGTTCAAAAGCAGGCGGCTCTTAAGGCCCGACAGGTCGATGCCGGCAGCACCCTTCATCCCGACCTCCTCGTCCACCGTAAGCACGACCTCCAGGGGCGGATGGGGAATATCCTTGCTATCCAGCAGGGCCAGGCCCATAGCCACGGCGATGCCGTCGTCTGCGCCCAGGGTGGTGCCTTCGGCGTAGATCAGGTCCCCGTCCACCACCAGATCCAGGCCCTCACGAGCCATGTCCTTGGTGCAATCCGGGGCCATTTCACAGACCATGTCCATGTGACCCTGGAGCATCACGGCGGGGGCGTTCTCATAGCCAGGGGTACCGGGCTTGCAGAGGATCACATTCCCCAGCTCATCCTGCTGCACCGCAAGGCCACGATCGCGGCCAAACTGCACCAGATAATCGCTGAGGGCCTGTGTGTTTCCGCTGCCGTGGGGAATACGGCACAGCTCCTCAAACCAATGAAGTACCCCACGAGGCTCCAAGCCTTCCAATACTGCCATAACTTTTCCTCTTTTCTTTTTTATTTTTTGCAGGTATTGCTTTTCCTTCTTTTTTACTTTCCCGTCAGGCGGCGGGCCACATACACACCGCTGGCAGAGGCATGGGACAGGGAGTGGGTGATGCCGCTGCCGTCGCCGATAACATACAGGCCCTTGCAGCAGCTCTCCAAATTTTCGTCCACCGCCACCTCCATATTATAGAACTTCACCTCCACGCCATAAAGCAGGGTGTCGTCATTGGCGGTGCCGGGGGCAATTTTATCCAGAGCGTAAATCATCTCGATGATACCGTCCATCAGGCGCTTGGGCAGAACCAAGCTCAAATCGCCCGGGGTAGCCTTGAGGGTTGGGGTCACCAGCCCCTCCTCGATACGCTTTTGGTTGCTGCGACGGCCTCGAACCAGGTCGCCAAAGCGCTGGACAATAACGCCGCCGCCCAGCATATTCGACAACCGGGCGATGCTCTCGCCGTAGCCATTGCTATCCTCAAAGGGCTCAGAGAAATGCTTCGCCACCAGCAGGGCGAAGTTGGTATTCTCGGTTTTCATGGCGCTGTCTTCATAGCTGTGACCGTTTACGGTTACAATGCCATTGGTATTCTCGTTGACAACGATACCGTTGGGGTTCATGCAGAAGGTGCGGACATTGTCCTCAAACTTCTCTGTACGGTAGACAATCTTGCTCTCGTAGAGTTCATCGGTGAGGTCGGAGAATACAACGGCCGGGAGCTCCACCCGGACACCCAGGTCCACGCGGTTACTTTTGGTGGGGATGTGCATTTCCTTGCACACAGTCTGCATCCACTTGCTGCCGCTGCGGCCTACGGAGACAATACACTGGTCGCAATCCATCTCCCCGGCAGCGGAGGTCACCCGGTAGCCTCCCTCCGGCAGGGCCGAAAGGTGCTGCACAGGGGTGTCGAAGTAAAAGGTCACCTTGTCCTTCAGGTGGTCATAGAGATTCTGCAGGACCACGAAATTGATGTCGGTGCCTAAATGGCGGACGGAGGCGTCCAGCAGGTTCAGCTTATGCTGGATACAGAGCTTCTTAAACTGGGTCCCGGCGGTGGAATAGAGCTTGGTGCCCTCGCCGCCGTAGCGCATATTGATGTCATCCACATAGCGCATCAGCTCCAGAGCCTTCTCCTTGCCGATATGCTGGTGAAGCGTGCCGCCGAAATCATTGGTGATGTTATACTTACCATCGGAAAAGGCGCCTGCGCCGCCGAAGCCGCTCATAATGGAGCAGCTCTTGCACTTGATGCAGGTCTTGACCTTATCACCGTCGATAGGACAGTGGCGCTTTTCCAGGCTGTGGCCCGCCTCGATGACAGCAATACGCAAAGAGGTATCCCGCTCTGTCAGCTCGTAGGCGGCAAAAATGCCGCCGGGGCCTGCGCCGATTATAATGACATCATACTTCATATTCATTCCTCCTGATGAGCAATATCCAGCGTGCGGAATCCATCTGTTCGCCTCGCTGTTTTTGTTTTTTTAAGCCTTAAAAAACTCCAAAAACCATGGTTTTAGTGCCGCAGTGTTCCCTTTTTCAGGGTTCCCGCGCGCACTACTTCTTACCATTGCTGCAGTATTCCCGCTCTATGGGCAGCCCTATTATACCCCGCAACATTTTCTATAAAAAATACTTATGGTTTTCTTTTTTTTATAAGCCAACATTATTATAGCAGGTATTTTCTATCTGTCAAGGGAAAAAGCAGGGGCAGCTGTAAGGGATAAAGCCGTTGCCAGGCAGCGGGGTGAAGCGCCCTCGCTCTACACATAGCTTGCGGGTTCACCGCAAGCCCGGGCGGGTCGATACAGCCCCTATATTTCTTCTCTCGGACCCGGGCGAAGGCCCTGGCCCAGAGACTGCAAGGTGACGGAGCCGGCGGAAAGCTCTGTGAGACGCTGCTGCAGCCGCTGGGGGCCATCCCCGGGCAGAGATGCCGTAACCGTGACCCGGGCGGCATAAACTACGTCATCCAGGATACCGTCCACGGCGGCGATCTCCAGCTTTACACGCTCCAGCAGGCCATAGTCGCACTCCAGCTGCACCTGCTCCCACAGGCCCATGGCGGAGACGCCGGCGGCAGAGAGGGCGTCCCGGGCGGCCTTGCCATAGGCCCGGGTCAGCCCTCCGGCTCCCAGCAGTATACCGCCGAAATACCGGGTGACCACGCAGCACACATTGCCCACGCCCTCTCGCTGGAACACATTGAGCATGGGCTGGCCCGCCGTGCCCTGGGGCTCCCCATCGTCACTATAGCGCAGGATATTATCGCCCAGGATGTAGCACCAGCAGTTGTGGCGGGCATCGTGGTATTTCTTTTTAGCGGAGCGGATACGCTCCTGAGCCTCCTCCTCGGAGGAGACGGGCCAGACCTGACCGATAAACCGGGAGCGCTTTTCGGTGAACTCGCTCTGGGCAGCAGAAAAGGGGATCTTCTGCACGGTCATTGCTCCCAATCCTCCTTTTCCTCCTGCCAGCCCTCGATGTAGTCCTTCAGCTGGCCCATAATGCGGGGAGTACACACCGCTGTAATATCCACGGTCTCGCCGTATTCCACGTTTTCCACCTTGGCCTCCCGGTATAGGCCGTCTAAGAGCCCTGCCTTGTCGTATGGCAGATGGATGGTCACCCGGCGGGTTCCCTTGTCCAGCTTTTCATCCACAGCCTGCAAAAGCCGCTTGATGCCCTCGCCGGTTTTGGCGGAGATATACACACTGTCCTTCTCCCGGGGCAGAGCTCCGGAAAAAGCCAAATCGCACTTGTTATACACCCGTAGGCAGGGAATGTGATCCGCCTTCAGCTCACGAATCAGGTCATCCACTACCTGAGCCTGCTGAGCCCACTGGGGATTGGATAGATCGATGACATGGAGCAGCAGGTCTGCATACTCCAGCTCCTCCAAGGTAGCCTTGAACGCCTCCACCAGCTGGTGGGGGAGCTTGCGGATAAAGCCCACGGTGTCGGAAATCACCACATCCAAGGTATCGCTGACGGTGAGCAGCCGGGTGGTGGTATCCAGAGTATCGAATAGGCGGTTATTGGCCGGGATGCCCGCGCCGGTAATGGCGTTTAGGAGGGTGGATTTTCCGGCATTGGTGTAGCCCACAATAGCCACCACTGGGATCTCGTTTTTCATCCGACGCTGGCGCTGGGTATTGCGGACCCGGCGCACCTCCTCCAGCTCCTCCTTGAGCTTATCGATCTTACGGTGGATGTGGCGGCGGTCCGTCTCCAGCTGGGTCTCGCCCGGACCCTTGGAGCCGATAGGCCCCTTGCCGCTGGTGCCCGCCTGGCGCTCCAAATGCGTCCACATACCGATCAGCCTGGGCAGCAGATACTGGTACTGGGCCAGCTCCACCTGGAGACATCCCTCCCTGGTCTTAGCCCGCTGGGCGAAAATATCCAGAATGAGTCCACTTCGGTCGATGACCTGCACACCCAAAAGCTCCGTAAGCACACGGATCTGCGACGGCGACAGGTCATTGTCAAAGATGACCAGAGTGGCACTCTCCAAAGCCACCATGGTCTTGACCTCCTCTACCTTGCCCTCGCCGATGAAGCTGTGGGGGTCGGGCTTATCCCGGCTTTGGAGGATGCTGCCCACCACCTGGCCCCCGGCTGTCTCCACCAGCGCGGCCAGCTCCTGCAGGCTCTCCTCGTCTGTGCTGTCCTCCCGGAGCACCGGGGAGCGCAGACCCACCAGCACCGCCAAATCCCGTTTATTCTCTTGCAGTTGTGTGCGTTCCATAGCGTAACCTCATTTGAAGAAATGTCTTAGTATAGTTTATCATAAACGGTAAAAATGTACAACACTCGATAAAAAGCCCTGTGCCAAAAAAAATAGGGCCACAATTCACGTTAGTCAATTACAAACGGTTTGAGAAATAAGGTCTCATGGTTTATAATTAAGCAGCGCTCACCGTCTGACATGTTTCAAAAAACCGCAAGGCACAGCAGTGTAGTCTGCTGTGCCTATTAGCTGTTCCTGCAGTGCATTGACTTTTATAAGCCTCTTAAAAACTCGTCCTTCAGGCCACGACCGGCAAGGCCCTGACGCACCTGCTGCAGCAGGCGCTCCCTGTCCTGGTTCAATGTACCCTTCAGTGTGAGATAGTTAGAAGCGTGGTTCATACGAAACACGCTGCCGGGGCTATCAATGTGCTGCAAAAAGAGCTCCATTTCCTGCATCACCTCTACGGGCTTTAGCACATAGAAGCTCCCCTCGCGCACCCATTTTTCCAAAGGCGTACCCGGCTCCACCATCAGCGTCAGCAGGCCAATATACTCCGGGTTCATAGCGTTAAATGCCTGAGCCGTTTCCACAGCGTGCTCCCGCCACAGCTCCCGGCTGCCCAGGCCGGATATAGCCGTCACCGACAGCTGCAGCCCGCTTCGGCGGGCCTTCTGTCCCGCCGCAATGATTTGGGCAGCCGTATGGCCCTTGTCCATCCGCTCCAGCACCGCATCACAGCCGGACTCCAGGCCCATATAGACCATCTTTAAGCCCTTTTCCCGCAACAGGCGCAGCTCCTCCTCGGACTTGATCTGCAGACTGGTGGGTGACGCGTAGCAGGTCACCCGCTGGCACTCAGGAAACAGGCCGTATATAAGGCCCAGGATCTGCACCAGATCATCGGTCTTACGCATCAGGGCGTCCCCGTCGGCTAAAAACACCCGCTCCACACGCCGGTAAACCCGGCGGGCCTGCTCAAAATCCTCCCGGATCTCCTCCATCGGCCGCATGGAGAAATGCTTGTCATCGTACATATCGCAAAAGGCACAGCGATTGTGGCTGCAGCCATAGGTCACCTGAATAATGAGGCTGTAGGCCTCGCTGGGCGGACGGTACACTTTTCCTTTATATCTCACGGTCAATTCTCCTTCCGTTTTCTGCGTGTTGTAGTTTTTTATTTGACGGTTATTATACCGCATTTTTTCCAGATTGAAAAGAGTATATTCTCTGAAGCAAAGCCATATAGTGTTCCATGGAAATCTACCGTCAAAGCGAAAGGAATGGTCAATGCCATGGAGGATTGCTATAACCGCGTGGAGCTCTGCGGAGAGGTTCTTACACTCCCGGAACCGTCCCACACCAACCACGGGGAGACTTTTTACCGCTTTATATTGGCCGTGCCCCGTCTTTCCGGGCAAAGTGACGAGCTGCCTGTGCTGGTGCGGCAGAGCCTGTTGCCGGAGGAAATGCGAGAGGGGGATACTGTCTCCGTAACAGGACAGCTGCGGTCCTTCAATAATCGCAGCGGCCAGGGACGGCGGCTCATTCTCTCTGTCTTTGCACGAAATCTGACACTAACGCCCGGCGCCAGCCCCGCAAATCGCATCTGCCTATATGGCGCGGTATGCAAGCCACCCGTGCTGCGCAGCACCCCTTTGGGCCGGGAAATCTGTGACATCCTGCTGGCGGTAAATCGGCGGTGCGGCCGGTCGGACTACCTGCCGGTCATCTGCTGGGGCCTTTTGGCGCGGCAGGCCGCAGAGCTGGAGACCGGCGACGGCTTTTGCGCCGAGGGGCGGGTCCAGAGCCGGAGCTACATAAAGGTGGAAGGCGGCGCAGCCCAACAGCGCACTGCCTATGAGGTATCCATCATGCATATGGCAAAGCGGGAGGATTTTCCTCCGGAATAAAAAAGATGCGCAGGGCTCTGCGCATCTTTTTTATGGTATCAGTGCTGATATTCAAACTCCAGATTGTACATGGACACAATATCCCCGTCCTGGATGCCCATCTGCTCCAGCCGGTCAAATAGCCCGCTTTGGCGCAGCATCTTGTCGAAATACATCCGGCTTTCATAGTCGGAGAAATTGATGTTAGCCATGAGCCGCTGCAGCCACGGCCCCTCCACCAGCCAAGTGTTGTCCTCCACATGGATAGTAAGCGGCTGGGAGGTGTCCACTTCCGGAGGCCGGGGCACATATTCCGGCTCGTACACCACCACCGGCGGCAGCTGTGAGAGCATCCGGCCGATGGTCTGTACCAGCTCCCTCGTCCCCTGGTGGGTTGCGGCGGACATCTCCAGGAAGCTGTAGCCCGCCTCCTCTACATGCTTTTTAAGGGTCTCCAGCTGCTCCGGATCCTGCAAAAGGTCCGTCTTGTTGCCCACCACGATCTGGGGCCGCCGGGCAAGCTCCGGAGAATAATTTTTCAGCTCGTCATTGATGGCGTCAAAATCTGCCACCGGGTCCCGGCCCTCGCTGCCGGAGACATCCACCAGGTGGACCAGCAGCCGGCAGCGGTCGATATGCCGCAGGAAATCGTGACCCAGGCCGGCACCCTCGCTGGCTCCCTCGATGATGCCGGGAATATCTGCCATGACGAAGCTGACGCCATCGTCTACATACACCACACCCAAATTAGGATACAGGGTGGTAAAATGATAATTGGCGATCTTGGGGTGTGCCTTACTCACTACGCTGAGCAGCGTGGATTTCCCCACATTGGGAAAGCCCACCAGACCCACATCCGCCAGCAGCTTCAGCTCCAGGACCACGTCGTGGCTCTCCCCTGGCAGACCCGCCTTGGCAAAGCGAGGCACCTGCCGGGTGGGGGTGGCAAAGTGCTGGTTGCCCCAGCCGCCCCGGCCGCCCTTGCAAAGGACAAAAGGCTCTTTATCTGACATATCCTTGATAATTTCACCGGTCTCAGCGTCCCGGATCAGAGTCCCCCGGGGCACCCGGATGGTCAGGCTCTCCCCGTCCTTGCCGCTCTTGCGGCCGCCCTGACCGTCTACTCCGTTTCCGGCCACATATTTGCGCTTATAGCGAAAGTCCATCAGAGTGGACATATTGTCGTCCACCTGCACGATGATGCTCCCCCCGTTGCCGCCGTCTCCGCCGTCGGGTCCTCCCGCCGCAATGTATTTTTCTCTGTGAAAGGCCACCGCCCCGTTGCCGCCGTTTCCGGCCCGAACGGTAATGCGCGCCTTGTCAATAAATCCGTTAGCCATAGTTCTACCTCACAGCACAATTCAGCGTGTCGAAAAAGTCTTTTCGCCCCGCTGCCTAAGCTTTTGAAACTTTGAAAAAGCTTCAAAAACGATCGATTTGAATGGTAAGGGACACCCTTTTTGGGTTTCCCTCACACTCCGGCGCAGCAAAAATACTTTTTGCCTCGCCCTTTGCGTTTTTGAATGGTGAGGGACACCCTTCTTGGATTTCCCTCACACTCTCTTCCTTATCACCGTAATCGCAAATCTTACCACTTTGTCGGCAGACTCACAATTTACCCTATTCTACCGGAAAAAGCTATATCCGTCAAGGCTCCTCGGTGAAATGCACATGGGAGAAAATATGATCCTGGCAGAAGCAGTGATACCCGGCGCACTTGCTGCAATAGCGGAACTGCAGGTCGGGATAGTCCGTATCCGTGCGGCCGCACACGGCGCACTTGTGGTGGTAAGGCGCAGTTTGCTGCTGCTTTTGGGCCTGGTGTACTGTCCGCCGGAAATTCACGGCCCCCGCCGAATGGCGGTACTGGGTCCGGCGGCGCATATAGTGTATATAGGGCGTGGCAAACAGGGCAAAGTTCAGCAGTGCCAGCACCGGCGTGATAGCACCCACCACATTGCCGGAGAGAATAGCGCCCACGATCTCAATGGCAAAGAACACCCCATCGATAATGGCCAGCCACTTGATTTTGATGGGAATGATAAAAAACAGCAGCACCGTCATATCCGGAAACAGCACGGCAAAGGCCAGGAACATGGACAGATTCACATACCCCGTCCCCGCCAGGGTCAGATAGTAGTTGCCGCTGATAAGGCTGGTAAGAATGACGCCCACCACTGTCAGCGCTGCACCGCCCAAATAGTATAAGGTAAACTTAGGTGTTCCCCATTCCCGCTCCAGGGTCGAGCCGATCCAGTAGTAAAAATACAGAGCAATGAGCAGGGCAAAGGGGCTGCTGTATCCCGGCACAAAGATGTAGGTCACGATCCGCCAGATCTCGCCGTGAAGCAGGCTGTTTAGATTAAAAGCCAAAAAGTCCAGCGCCGCCGCATCGGTATTGCGGCTGAGCATAGACAGAAAATACACCACCACATTGCCGATAACGATGTATCGCATCAAATTTGGGATGCCAAACCGGGGATGTCGCGCACAAAAGCGCTCCACCGCATCATACATTTTCTTCAAAAGGAAGTCCTCCTATTCGATTCTTTCGCCTTATTGTAGCCGAACGGTAGAGAAAAGTCATTACTTTTCTTTGAATTTTTCCCGTTTTTTCAAAAAAATTGTAAATGGGGTCTTTCATCCGATTGACGAACTGCCCGGTCTGACCTATAATGCTGAAAATGGAAGCTGTATGCAAAGGGAGGCGCTGTGCCATGGGCGGAAAATGTGAAAGCTGCGTCTACTACTCCTACGATGAGGAGTACGACGACTACATCTGCGAAATGGATCTGGACGAGGATGAGATGGTCCGGTTCCTCACCGCTCGGGCGGACAGCTGCCCCTATTGGCGACCCGGAGACGAGTACATCACCGCCCGGAAGCAATAAAAACAATACGGCACCGGCTTTTGCCGATGCCGCATTTTTTTATTGCGGCTTAATAGGATTCTCAATGTCAACAACGCCCAGCTTGGCTCGGTAGGCTCCGCCCACCATAATCTGTACACCTTCCACACCATCTATACTGCACAGGGACTTTACTAACCCCTGCACCAGGCTGTCCTGGCGCACCGACACATCACAGAGGGCTTTGTAGTCGGCAGAGGAGAAATTCAGGCAGCAGATGTCCCCGTCCATCCACACACCGGCTGCGCTAATCCCCTCCGGCAGAAGCTTTTCCAGCCCTTCGGTCTGCGGCCCCTCCTCCAGAGCCTGCAGTAACCGCTGGCACCGATTCTCGCCCTCGTAAATTAGCAGCTCCCGCTTTTCCGGCTGTAACGTACCTGCTTGATCCGGGAAATACAGCGTCACGGGCACCACCTTCACCACATCCTCTGAGCTGGTAAGCAGCACATCCTCTGTGGAAAAATATGAGTTTGTCCGTCCGGAAAGGGGCTTGCCCTCCACCAGAACCTGCAGCCACTTGACGCCGGGGATCTGGCAGGCCGACAAAGTAATACAGTAATCCGCCACCGTTAGAGAAAAGTCCGACAGGCGTCCATAGGCGGCGGAGAAATCCAGCACCGCTACGCCGCCGGACACGCTGCACTCCAGCAGCTCTGCATCCGAGGGAATAGGCGAGATGAAATTCATACGGCCATCCCGGTTCTGCAGCAGCTGCACCATCATTTTTACCTGGTCCGCCGTGTCGGCGCTCTCCTGTTTCGACCAATCCACCGTCTGAGAGCAAAGCACATCTCCGCCGGCCTCATAGTTCGCCGCCGGGTAAAACAGATGCAGGCTATGGCCGCCGGACTTATCGGAGGCACAGCCCGTCAATAAGAGCGCCATGACAAAAAGCACAGTCAAAATTCGTTTTCCCCTCATGCCGTCACCTCCGGCTCCGCCTGGGGAAAAGAAACTGTGAACACAGTGCCGCCGCCCTCTCGGGGGGCGACACCGATCTCACCACCCCGGCGCTGCACCGTATCACCCACTATGCTTAATCCAAGCCCTGTGCCGCCAATCTGACGAGAGCGAGCCTTATCCACCCGATAAAAGCGCTCAAAAATATGGGGCATATCCTCCACAGGGATGCCGATGCCGTTATCCAGCACAGTAATCACCACCCGCCCCTTCTCCACGGAAACGGACGTATGTACAAAACCGCCGGGGGCAGTGTATTTCACGCCGTTTTCCATGAGATTATACAGGATCTGATGGACATCCCCCTCTGTAGCCCGCACAGCGGCGGCTTCATCCGCCCGGCAGGTCAATTCAACCTCCCGCTGTCCAGCCACCGGCTGCAGCATACGGGCCGCCCGCTCCAGCACCGGCTTCACCGCCACGCACACCGCCGGCTCCACGGCACCGCTGTCCAGCCGCGTCAAGCGCAGCAAATCCTCTGTGATGCGCTCCAGGCGGCTGGCCTCAGCCCCGATGTCCGAGACAAATTCCCGGGTAGTTGCCGGGTCGATATTCTCCGTCTGAAGGATGGAATCCGTCAGCAGCTTAATGCCCGCCAGGGGCGTCTTCATTTCATGGGACGCATCGGACACAAAGCGGCGCCGAGCCTCCTCCGTTGTTTGCAGGCGGTCGGTGAGGCTGTTGAACTCAGCAGCGATTTGGCCGATTTCATCTGTGCCCCTAATCTGGGCGCGATGGCTGTAGGATCCCTCCCGCACCGTGCGGATGGCCTGGAGCAGGCGGCTGATCCGCCGGCCGAACATCCTGGAAAGCAGCAAGCTCACGCCCACCACCAGCACCGCCACCACTGCGGAAATGGTGATGAGATTCTTCTGCAGGTCCTTTAGCAGCACTCCCTGCTGGGCATCATACTGATAGGCGTAGACCACGCCGATAATCTGACTGCGGAACACCACCGGGGCCGCGCTCCGGCTTAAAAATGCGCTGCCGTCATACCCACAGTAGAAGGCATCATTCCCGTCCAGGGCCTGGGCGATCTCCGTGTAAAAGGCGTACTGTCCCCTGGCATTCTCCTGCTGGCGGGTATCATAGAGCACACGGCCCGATGTATCCGTGACCATCACCCGGCTTACGCCGGTCTCCTCCAATCCGGAGAGGGCCTTCTCCACGTTGCTCTGCGTCAGCTCCGACAGGCCGGACAGAGCGGATTCGATGGCCTTAACACTGCCGGTGAGCAGGGTTTCCTTGGACCGAAACACCAGGTTCTGCGACTCAATGAGCGGGTATGTATTCAGTATGACCAGCACGGCGATGATAATGGCAAAATAGCTCAACCCGATTTTAAATTGCAGACTATTTTTCATCTTGAAAATAGTATCCAACCCCCCATTTTGTGAGTATATACTGGGGCTGTGCCGGGTCCGGCTCCAGCTTCTCCCGCAGGCGGCGGATATGCACGTCCACTGTACGGTAATCTCCTGCATAAGTATAGCCCCACACCTGGTCCATGAGCTTTTCCCGGCTGAATACACGGCGGGGGTTCTTCATGAGCACCTCCAGCAGGTCGTACTCCTTGGCCGTCAGGTCCACCACCCGGCCGCCGCACAGGGCCACCCGCTGCCCCATGTCCAGCACAAAGTCGCCGCAGGCAATGCGGCTGCTCTCCTGCTCCCGCCGCCGGGCGCCGGTGCTGCGCCGCAGCAGAGCGCGAATCCGGGCCTTCAGCTCCATGATATTAAAGGGCTTGGTCACATAATCATCTGCGCCGCAGGCAAAGCCCATGATCTTATCACTGTCCTCACTCTTAGCCGTGAGCATAATCACCGGCACATCCGAAAAGGTGCGGATTTCCATGCAGGCCTCACTGCCGGACTTGCCGGGCATCATCCAATCCAGAATGATGAGGTCAAAGCTCTCCCGTCGGGCCAGATCCACAGCGGTGACGCCGTCATAGGCAGCCTCCACCTCGTAGCCCTCGTTCTGCAGGTTAAAGGTGATTCCCTTTACCAGCAATTTTTCATCGTCCACTACCAATATTTTCATTTCTTATCCTCCGTACAGACAAGATAGCGTATGTTCTCAATCAGGCTTGGGCCAATACCCTTGACATTATCCAGCTCATCGATGGTCTGAAAGGGTCCGTTCTCCTCCCGGTAGGCGATGATGCGCCGAGCCAGGGCAGGTCCGATGCCCTCCACCGCGATGAGCTCCTCCTCCGTGGCGGTATTGATGTTCACCGGTACGATCTCCTGCTGCTGCCGGTCCTCCCTCTCCGTGGTGATCTGCCAATCCCCCTTCTGAACCCGGGAGGCCTTATATAGGAGCATGGACACCGCAAACAAGATTGTCAGCAGCAGGAGTGCTATTTCTGTCTTCGTTAAATGAATTCGTTTTTTCACTGTTGACTACACCCTATTTTGTGTTTATAATTTGATAAAAAGATTTGCATTTTTTATTATAACATAATCGGAGTTAAACGACCATGAAAATTCGCCGCATTTTTTCTGTTTTTTTGCTATCCGTCCTTTTGGCCGCCCTCTTTTTGACCCCTCAGGCCTATGCGCTGGAGGAGCCGACTCTGGATGCCCGGAACGCCCTGCTTATGGACGAGACCAATGGGCGAATGCTCTACGGTAAGGCAGAAAAAGAAAAGGCCTACCCCGCCAGCATCACTAAGATCATGACCGCGCTGCTGGTGCTGGAGGCTGTAGACCGGAGGGATCTGTCCGTTTCCCAGCCCATCACTGCCTCCTATGAGGCGGCCAACAGCATTGACGAGGACAGCAGCACCGCCGGCATTGAGGAGGACGAAGTGCTGACCGTGGAGCAGCTTCTCTACTGCCTGCTCATTGTTTCCGCCAACGAGGCTGCCAACATTTTGGCCGAGGCGGTATCCGGCTCCGTTACGGACTTTGTGGCGCTGATGAACCAGCGGGCCGCGGAGCTAGGCTGCGAGGGGACCCATTTTGCAAACACCAACGGCTTGCCCGATCCCGACCACTATACCACCGCCTGGGATATCTACCTCATCGCCCGGGAGGCCATGAAGCACGACCTGTTCATGACCATCTGCGGCAGCAAATCCTATGACGTCCCCGCCACCAACAAATCCGATGTCCGGGAGCTGCACTCCACCAACGCCCTTATCTCCAACTGGCGTATGCTGGGCTACCTGTATGACTACGCCGATGGTCTGAAGACCGGCTTTACCGACGAGGCCGGCTACTGCCTGGCGGCCTCCGCCCTGAAGGACGGACGGCGGTTCATCTCCGTAGTCTTGGGCAGCGACACTAAGGTTATCGGCGGTGAAACAAAAATCATGAGCTTTGTGGACTCCGCCACGCTGCTGGATTGGGGCTACAACAGCTTCACCATGCAGACCCTATTCACCAAGGACGACTTGATTCAGGAGCTTCCCGTTTCCCTGAGCAAGCAGGCCAGCGCCGTTTTGGTCCACCCAGCTGAGGACGTGGAGGTACTGCTGCCCAACGATGTGACGCCGGATATGCTGGAACGGAAGGTCACGGTTTACGGCGGCACCGCCCTGGCCCCTATTGAGGCCGAGCAGGAATTGGGCGAAATGACCCTGTCCTATGACGGATATGATTACGCCACCTTTAAGCTCCTGGCTGCGGACAGCGTGAGCGTAAATCGTTTCCTGCAGGGAAAATATTATATCTCTTGGTTCTTCTCCAAGACCTTGGTGAAAATACTCACGGTGGTGGTGCTCCTGCTGGTGCTGCTGATCGTAATCTGGGCGAAGAAGCTCCGACCCCAAAGCCGCTACGGGTCCCGGCGGAATAAAAACAAGGGCTTCCGCAATTACCGCGGCAGACGCAGATAAAAAACGCAAGGCAGACGCAAATAAAGCGTCTGCCTTGTTTAGAAAGGACGCATCATGCCCCACGACGATCTGACTATAGTATACGAGGACCGCAGCCTGCTGCTGTGCGTGAAGCCGGTAGGCGTTCTCTCTGAGGACAGTGAAAACGGCGCCTCCATGCCCCATCTCTTGCGGCAGCACTATGCCGCAGCGCATCAGCCGGACTATATCGCCACTGTACACCGCCTGGACAAGGTCACCGGCGGACTAATGCTTTTTTCTCGGCAGAGGGCTGTTACCGGTCGGCTCATCGCCGCTGTGGCGGAGCATCGGGTGGAAAAGGAATATCTGGCCGTTCTCCGGGGACATCCTCCCGAAAAAGAGGGGGAGCTGATTGACCTGCTGTTCCGGGATGCAGCAAAGAACAAGAGCTATGTGGTCAAGCGGATGCGCAAGGGTGTGCGGGAGGCAAAGCTGTCCTACCGCACGCTGGCAGAGACCGACAAGCTGACCTTGGTGCGGGTGCGGCTTTTTACCGGGCGCACCCATCAGATCCGGGTGCAGTTCTCCTCCCGCGGGCTGCCGCTGCTGGGCGACATACGTTACGGCAGCAAGGACGCAAACTGCTCGACCGCCCTGTGGTCCTACCGGTTAGCACTGATCCATCCCATCACGGGAGAGCGGATCGACGTCACCCAGCCGCCGCCGGAGCAATACCCCTGGAATCTGTTCAATTGTGACGAGCTGAGGGGGTGATGGAGTAGTATGCAAAAACGTGCGCCCTCTATGCAGAGAGCGCACGTTTTTGCATAAAAGTCAAAATCAAGCCCGGAAGATCTCGCCCTCAGTGGGAGCGCCGGCGGCCTGAGCCTCATCGGTGTCGATGTGCATGGTGGTAGCACCGTCCGTATTCACCCGGACCACCACATCATCAAAGATCAGCTTGCGGCCATTGCCGCCGCAGGCTACGCGGATGATCTCGCCGTTCTTGATGCCCATCTTCTCGGCATCTGCCTCCAGCACATGCAGGTGGCGCTTGGCAATAATTACGCCTTCCTTCAACTCCACCTCACCGGCAGGCCCGATGAGCTTGCATGCGCCGGAGCCTTCCACATGGCCGCTCTCACGGACAGGAGCGTCAATGCCCAGGGCACGGGCGTCAGAGCCGGAGACCTCCACCTGATCTGCCTTGCGCACAGGACCCAGGATGGACACATTGGCCATTTCCTTCTTGGGACCCACCAGGGTAACGCGCTCGTTGCAGGCAAACTGTCCGGGATAGGACAGGTCCTTGCGCTTGGTAAGCTGATAACCGGCACCAAACAGCTTCTCAACAGTTTCCTGCGTCAGATGAATGTGACGGGCAGAAGTTTCAATCATGAATTTCATTTTGTCATTCCTCCTGTTTTGTATGATCCTCCGTTTTCGGTTCGTCCGAAACGGTTAAATCCTCTTTTTGCGTGGACAGGCGGATCTCCTCCACCTCGCCAATCATAAAATAATCTCTACTTTTGGCGGCAATGCGACCCGTAGCAGCCAAAATCTGCCCTTTTTTCCAATCCTGTAGGTATTTTTCCTTCGCACGGATACGCAGGCCAAAGCCAGTATCAATGTCGCCATTTTCATCCAAACCGGAATACATGAATTTAACCGTGACTCGGCGGCCGGCGTACTTGCTCTGCTGCCCGTGTACATACTCTGACTTCATCTGCTCGTAGGTCATGGGATAAATTTCCCCATCCGGCATATGGAAATACAGTGCACCGAACATCCGGCTCATGCGCTTGCGCCTGTTATTGCTCCGGGATATAACCAGGGCACAAATAATGGCCAGGAAAATAAGCCCTACCTGGGCCTGCTTCATGAATATAGACACAATACACAGTGCAAATCCGGCCACCAGCAAAAGCAGATTCATCAGATCCTGCCGCTTCAGCACACTTATAATTTTCTTCATAAAAAAACTCCTTTTCGGCACTTTTTTCATGATACCACTTTCCCCTCCAATATGCAAGGGCTGAAAAGAAATGCTTGCTTTTTTGCAGGAATTTGGTACAATTATTTTGTATGAGTCAATGCCATTCAATAACCCATCCTAATATGAGGTGAAACAATGAGCGTAAAACTGGAGCTTTACCGCGTATTCAAGGAAGTCGCTGAGGCAGGTAATATCACCGCTGCGGCGCAGAATCTGTTTATCTCCCAATCGGCCGTAAGTCAATCTGTCAAGCAGCTGGAGTCAGATCTGCAGACCCGGCTCTTTGCCCGAAATTCCCGGGGCGTGTCCCTGACTCCGGATGGAAAAATGCTCTATGAGTATGTCCGCAGCGCCATGGGGCTACTGGAAACGGGTGAGGAAAAGCTGTCTCAATCCCGGCAGCTGCAGGTGGGACACCTGACCATCGGCGCCAGCGACACCGTAACCAGCCAGTTCCTGCTGCCCTACCTGGATCGTTTCCACCGGCAGTATCCAGGCGTGCATATCCAGATCATCTCCGGCCGCAGCCACAAGGTGCTGGGCCTGCTGCAATCGGGCAAGGTGGACATCGCCTTTGCCAGCACGCCACAGGATGCATCTTCCCTGAGTACCTTCCGCTGCTTTGACACCCACTCTATCTTTGTGGCTGCGGCGGACTACGATTGTGACTTTGACCACGTCTATACCCTGGAGGAGATCGTTCGATTTCCGCTGATTCTGCTGGAGCGCAAGGCCTCCAGCCGCCTGTACCTGGATAAATTCTTCCTGCAGAACGGTTATCACCTGAACCCTGAGATTGAGCTGGGCGCCCGGAGTCTACTGGTAGACCTGGCGGTCATTGGCTTTGGCGTGGCCGGAGTAACGGAGGAATTCGTGAAAAACGACCTGGCCAGCGGAAAGCTGCAGAAGCTGCAAACAAGCTTCACTATCCCGCCCCGAAGCGTGGATCTGTGTGTGCTGCGGGATGTGCCCCAGACCACCGCAGCGCAGAAATTTATGCAGTTCGTGCAAGCGAATCTGTAAAAAGTCGGATTACCACAGCCGGCGTGCAAGCCGGTCGCGGCAACGAAAAAGACAGATAAAAAGATCTATTGTGATACGTACCCCCATTACTGGTTGGCCAGTAATGGGGGTACGTATTATAAGCTTACTTATCTTTTTTCGGTATGCTATTGCAACGATCCCGTTATTTTAGCAATTACTCTACCGTCACGCCCCGCTCTGCGAAGCCCTTGACCATGAGATCCAGGTCCGGCTCAATGTGAAGCGGTTCCCCGGCAGACTTGATGGCATTAGCCACATCCTTCAGGCCGTTACCGGTGACCACAGACACCACCGTGGCATCCTTCTCAATAAGCCCCTCCTCACAGGCCTTCTTCAGGGCCGCCGCGCCGGTGACGCCCGCCGGCTCACCGAACACACCACAGGTACGACCCAACAGGCGCTGGGCCGCCAAAATCTCCTCGTCAGTGACGCACACGGCGATACCATTGGACTCCCGAATGGCAGCCAGCGCCTTGTCTGCGTTCCGGGGCACACCCACGGAGATGGAGTCGGCAATGGTGTTCTCCTCCATGGGCTCCCAGGGCTTATTCTCCTGGATGGCTCGGTTGATGGGATAGCAGCCGTAGGATTGGGCAGAGATGAGCCGGGGCAGCTTGTCAATAAAGCCGATGGCGTACAGGTCCTTGAAGCCCTTCCACACGCCGGCGATGGTACATCCGTCGCCCACAGAGATAGCCAGATAATCAGGCATCTCCCAGTTCAGCTGCTCAGCGATCTCCAGAGCCACGGTCTTCTTACCCTCAGAGAGGTAGGGATTGATGGCAGCGTTGCGGTTGTACCAGCCGTATTTCTCAATGGCCTCGGCGGACATCTTGAAGGTCTCCTCGTAGTTGCCCTTGACGGAGATAACATTGGCGCCGAAGATCATCAGCTGGGCCACCTTTCCCTTGGGCGCGCGCTCGGGAACAAAAATATAGGTCTTAAAGCCCGCAGCAGCGGCATTACCCGCCAGGGAGGAGGCGGCATTGCCGGTGGAGGAGCAGGCGATGGTCTTGGCACCGGCCTCATAGGCCTTGGCCACGGCCATAGCGCTGGCCCGGTCCTTTAGTGACGCCGTGGGGTTTTGACCGTCATCCTTTACCCACAGCTTCTTAATGCCCAGCATCTGGGCCAGCTTAGGCTCCTCATACAGGGGGCTCCAGCCCACCCGCAGGGGGGTATCGGGCGTAGTCTCCTCCACAGGCAGCAGCTCCCGGTAGCGCCACATGGAGCGGTTCTCACGCTTAGCCAGCTTCTCCTTGGTGAGGACGGACTTGATGTAATCGTAGTCATATACGATGTCCAGAATACCGCCGCATTCGCAGTTGGTCAGGTCGGGAGTTGCCTCATAGGTCTTGCCGCAGCGGACACACTTGCCGTATTTTACATTTTTCATGGTTTTTACCTCATAACTATAATATTATTCTAATCTTCTTCCCGCAGATTCTCCAGCGCCACGCGCACCGCCTCCACTACAAAGGCATTAAACGTACACTCCGTACCCTGGATGGCCTCCTCCACCTCCGCGATCACCGTATTGGGAAAGCGAATGGATTTCGTGGTGGAGCTGGGAGGGTTTGGTATTTTGAACTTCCGCATAGCCGGCACTCCTTGTCATTGTTATATGACAAATTGTACCCATGTTTTGCATTTCAATAAGTGTTGCATTTTGTGTTGCAAGCGTGTAAAATATACGCAAATCGGCGGGGCGTCGGGGACGCCGCCCCCTACACAAAGGAGGTAGACATTGTGGAGAATAAACAGACACCGGAGTTTCCCGCGTATTATACCGTTCTGTGCGCCCATGTGGCCAATGCCATTGACGCTATGGAACAGCACAATTATGGGGCCGCAAAAGAGCTATTAATCACAGGCATGCAGAACGCGGAGGAAATCATCTTGTCACAGAAAGAATAAAAATCGCAGGGGTGGGACGGCCGTCCCGCCCCTGCGGCGAATATGTGGGTATTTCTTACAGGTCCTTCAGCAGGCCGGTGGCCTCGTTGAACTCGTTG
>ENA-UBIJ01000407-UBIJ01000407.1-human-gut-metagenome-genome-assembly--contig:-NODE-407-length-20931-cov-4.746503_pt1 | contig 20931 bp, 38 predicted proteins | sample MGYA00244944_ERZ654876 | MGnify/ENA primary metagenome ERZ654876 (study PRJEB26926, sample SAMN06164748) | human gut metagenome | biome: ENVO:00009003; feature: ENVO:2100002; material: ENVO:00002003...
ATCGTCGGCAGCGTCAGATGTGTATAAGAGACAGTGCCATAAGATCATGGCGTCAAGTTCATTAGCGTGCTTGAGATCGTACTCTGCGAGCTGTCTGCGGATTTCGATATCCATCGCTTTCTTTTCGGCGGCAGTCAGATGCGCTCCGTACACTTTCCCTCCGGCTTTTTTCGTATACATAATCGGAACCTCCTCCATTCATAATCCAGTTTTCCTTAGCGAAGAACAAAGGTACCCCGATTATGCAAAAGAACATACAAGCAGTGGCGTCGTTTTCCGGGAAAATAGAAAGAACCCCGATGCCGATAAGCACCAGGGCGTAAATTTTGTTTTTAATTGTTTCTTTGCTCCACATGATGTCCTCCTTAAATATCACCAGAAGAACGGTGTTGGCTGTGTCCGGCGTTGAATCCATGAGGATAACGCGCTTTTAGCTTCTCCACGTTCATCTGCAAAATCGTTTCCAAATCAAAACCGAGAGCCTGTGCGCTCACCGCAAGATACCAAGCCACGTCCCCAAGCTCTTTGGCGATGTGAGCTTTATCGAGATCATGTCCTTGAAAGAGATACTTTTTCAAAATATCAATGCACTCTCCAGACTCGCCATTAAGGCCCATGAGTCCATTTTGGAGCTGTTGAGAGTCGGTCAGGGATTGATTGGCAGTACGGTAGGCGGCTTTCTGGTACTCGTTAATTGTCATCTGATATTCACCTTCAATTATTTGGGTACGAATAAGTTTGCTTACAGAAAGATTATGCTTTTTGGCGATAGTTTTTAGGGCTTCGCATTCATCGTCTGTTAGACGAATACGATACTGCTTACTTCTCGGATTTATAGCTTTCGGTCTGCCTCTCTTTTTGTTATCCGTCATCTGATGTTCACTCCTGTGTTGGATATGTAGTGTTTGCAGTGAAGTTCGACTGGCTCAATGTATTTTATATCACGGATGCGAATCATGCCTACTTTTTTGCCATCTTCGCAAGGGCGACTTACATATACTTCATCAATTGCCTTCTGAGCTTCGAGAAATTCTGTTTTCAGAGAGCATACTTCTCTGTGTCCGCAGCGTGTACACTGGGTTTCTTTTACACCGTAATCACTCATTTTTATCTCCTTTCAGCGCAAAAATAAGAGCCGAGGTTTAATCCTCAGCCCTTTTCTTTGCTTTATGATACATCCAAGCTTTGCAAACTGTTTCCTTACATTTCGGATAATCTGGTCGTCCGCATTTATTGCAAATGAGTTCTTCTCGTCCGAGATCCGGTATGTCTTCTTCAAATTCTTTAATAACAGTTGTCCATGTTCCATCTTTCTGACGAACAGGACAAACCATTTTAGATTTAACTTTCACGGGCACCGCCTCCTCATCTACAAGTATATTTTATCACAAAAAGCATAAAAGTAAAAGGGCTTGTCAGGCCCCTTTACCTTTGAAATCGAGTAGCTTACGAAATTAGAATCGTATAGCGTTCCTTCAGGCTATCGAGCAAATCATCGTCTGCTGCAATGCTGATATGAAATTCAATCTTGTTCTTGTCATTTAGCACAACTTGAACAATTCCTTGAATTCCTTCAGCAAACAGCATTCTCAAACAAGTGCCGAGTTGCCTGTCGTTCACTGCTAGAAAATAATTCATAGCGTTACCTCCTTTCACAATAGGAGATGCGTTTTTCGTGCAGTTAAGCCTCATCTGCCAAGTTTTTGTAACCACCGTTTTCATAGCAGTCTGTACTCATATAAATAGTGTCAGAATTTTTATCAACAACAGGATTGTCGTGAATTAACTCGTACAGTTCTTCGGCTGAAAATATCACTAGATTCTTCATTATTCGTTTTTCTCCTCCTCATAACCTGTAATAATCTCACTGTACGGAAGCTCTTCAATCCAGTTACAGAAGGTATGCCACTCATCGAGTTTGTGGTTCCGCCGACTCTTATAGATGTTAGCTAGAACTTCATAATTGAGCATCACCGTCCGTCTCTGGTTGTAAGAGCTCGGGAGGAGCTGGATCATCTGCCACCAAACCTCTTTGTCTTTTGGTTGAAACGTTGCAAATTCTCCGGTTTCATATTTCAATAGTCCACCATTCAAATATACATTCCTGAATACATTTAAAGCATCGATGGTTTCTTTAAGAATATCCACAGATTGTCTGATCGAAAGATGCTCACAACTAAAATCCTCCAGTGTAAACTCCTTCGATGCGATCTTATGCATGGTTGAGCAAGAGTTTGCAACTGTCCCGATTTTGTACGTGTCAAATTCCTTCCACCAATAAAGCGGAGCAGTAATATCAACATACACAGTAATCATCCGCCGGTATTTAGCATGAACAGGACCACCATTCCGCAGCCGTTTCATCAGGTCGAGGTCGTTGGGGCCGATTACAAATTTTCTAAACGGCATATTACAAGCAAGTAACTTTTCGCAAGTTTTACACGTACGATCTACAAAATCGACGCTACAGCCTTTTTCACTATCACTCCTCTCCCAAGAGTTCATCGGATTCCGCATTCCACGGATCGCATGCTCCCAACCCATAACTTCAAAATTACTGATTTTCAGCATAAATTGTCGTCTCCTTTCCCAATAGTCAAACTCTTCTTTGAAAAGCGTAAAAAATTCATAGTAATCATTGTTTTTACTCCTATCTTCAATCAATATTAGCTATAGATTCGACAAAGCAGTTGTAATAGGTATATCTCTTACCTTCAAAATCGAATAAGACATACCCACCATCATTGCCCTTAATATCGATTATTCCGTTATATTGGGCAATTATCTCACCATTCGCTGTGTAAACAGTAACAGTTCGTTCTAACCCATTTGCCATTTCACTGTGTTGATCCACTAAAGCCCGCTGACCGCTTGCGGTATTCTCAAAATACCAATTCATACCGCAATAGAGCGCAATACAAAGAATAAGCGCAATGATAGGAGCGAGAATTCGACCGATTAAGTTATCGCAAGCAATAGCTATCGTAATCCCAATAATGACCAGTATAACACCTAACACACCAAATATAATCCAACCACCAATAGTCATTTTTATTTCTCCTTTACAAAATCCACATAATAAGCTTAACAGTCAAAGCAATGAGAATAGCTGCCACACATAAGACCGCAATTAGTCCGACCGCTTGACCAAGCTTATAAGAAAAAGTGTTTTTATTGTCCCTGTCCATAATTAACCTCCAAACTGAAGACCGAGATGAGAATATAACTCTTTATAAAGCTGCTTCTCAATCTCGTCCTTATACACTTTGACAACTTTGCCGTCAATAATCGTATTTACAGTCTCTCGAAGAATCGGTTGAGTCAGTTCAACAGCAGACGACGCACCTGCTTCAGCTACAATCGGCTCCGGCAAATATCCGAGCGCTTCCATTCGTTTGTTTTTACAATTATCTTTGAACGGGCATTTTCGGCATTGCTCCGCCAGTTTTGACAGCGCCATCGCTTCCATCTCCTTTCTTGACTGTAATCAGCTTTTCATAAATATCAAAGGCTTCCTTACCCTGAAAAGCGTTGATGATTGTGACTTCTCCGTTCTTTTGGCGACCGACAATAAGCACACCGTCGTCTCGTTTGGAGAAATCAACACCAATAATCAAGCTTTCATTGATTCTCGGATTTTTCATCAAGATCTACCTGCTTTCTCAAATATCGAACTAGGTTTTCGCATAATTTGCGATGTTCACAGCGAACAAGAGTATCTGTCTTTCAATAATATCGAAACCGGCATAATATTTTTCCGGTTCCTTCACGTCAGCCGTAAAATTGGCGCATCCATGACAGTATTCTTGGACATCCAGTTTAATCATTGCTTTCCTCCTGACTAAGCAGTTCTTTTGGAATAACTGTTTACATACTTGGTTTCATTGAAATTCCGTTTCTCACTCAACGCCCGGCTGATTGCCAAATCAATAGCAGATCTGGACTTCAAGTGATAGTAGTACAGTTCTTTGAAAGGCGTATTTAGCCTATCAGTTCTTCCGGCAGACTGCTTCATAATTTTGTAAGAGTAATTTTGCGAGTAGAACACGATGGTGTCGGTGCTTATGCAGTTCCATCCTTCGGCTCCGGCCGTATACTGCACAAGATAGACCCAACTGTCTGAAGTGGGGATTGGTTGATGCTTATGACCGTTCCATTCCGCAACCTCGACATCATCTCCGTAATAGAGATTCTTAAGAATATCAAGTTCATAGTTGAAGTTATAAAAAACAATCATTTTCGGATGCTTCTCAAACAGCTCTATCAAAGCGACTTGCCTGGAGTCATCCGAATTCACGATCCTGCGCCATACATAACACAACTCGCCGGCATTTGTAATCGGTTCGTTTTTATAAGGATTCCATCGGAGCTTTGAAGCGTCCTTATACTTGGCGACATCGTACTTCACATAAACATCTTCGTGGTGCGAGACAGTTTCTCGTTTGAAATCCATCTCCACGAGAATTCGGTTACGAAGACGTATCAGACGCCCGACGCCTAAATATCTGTCCACTTTGGGATACTTACCATTCACCCAGGTCATAACCATGTGTTCTTCTTTGAAAGCCGTTCTGTTTTTGTAGAATCCATTAGCCACAAACACCGGAATGTAATCCTCCCAAGTGTCTCCGGGGGTGGCAGAGAGCAGAATCCACTCATTAAGCTTGGTTATTTTCAAGAACGCTTTTACCCAAGCTCCCGAACCAACAACCCGCTGTTCGTCAAATATAAAGAAAGCGTCCGTAACAGTGGCGTATTTTCCAATATTATTCCAAGAATCAACGACCACTTTATTTGTATAAGCGCTTGCTTCCGGATGGGTAGAAAGAAGGAAGGGCAAAAGCTCACCCTCCCATTCCTTTGTATCCCGCTTTCTGGCGGTTGTGATGATGTACAGATCTTTAGGAGTCTGCATCTTCACATATTTCTTTGTACCAAGTTCGCCTCCGTTTTGTTTGTAGTAATAGGCTAATGCGGTTCTGGACTTACCGCTTCCAACGCCTCCGCACAGAATGCAGCCGTTTTTCATTCTGTCAACAGCGTCTAACTGATAATCTCTTAGTGATATACCAGCCATTACAAACTCCTAAGAAGTCGCCGCATCGACCATATATCGGAAAAATACATCATAGTGAACCAATAGTTGTCCAGAGAATCATTTTCAGTCATTGGTTCGGTCAGTGAATTTCCGACTTTGATGTAAGCGGCAACGCCGAGGAGAGATAGCTGAATATAACACATCAGAGCCACCACCATGTCGATATCCTGAGCAGCTACCAAAATATGATTCTGGTAATTCAGGTTGGCTTTTTCCAGCCTTTTTCTCGCTGCATGAATACCGGCAATCAAAGTAGCTCCAGCGCCGCAGCAAGGATCGTTCAGGCTTATGTATCCGTCTTTTTTGACCTTTTCAACAACATCTTCCATGGTGATTTCCGCCATCAACTCGCAAACATGGTAAGGTGTAAAAATCTGCTCGTGTTCTTTGCTGTTAAGGCCAAGTTCGGTGTAGATACTTCCCAAAAAGTCCTGCTCTTGATTTTCTTCCAAAGCCACTACCGTATATGCAGCAAGTTCGGAAAACAACGGCTGTTCCTGTTTGTTGTATCTTTTGATAGTCCGCAAATATAACGCCTCTCTCTCGTCGAAGTGGTCTTTATCCACCGGATTCGATAAAGCGCAAGCGAACATAATAATGAAGTCGCTCCATATACCCCAAGAGCGATGCCGATAGGTTAGCTGTCTGAACACTCGCAGAAATTCTTTTCGAGCGTCTAAATGCTTTTCCGAATTTTTACCGGCGGGCTTTTTTTGGTTAGGCTTTTCCGAAACCTCAGAAACACCTTTTTTAAATCCTTCGGCTACACTCTCTCCATATTTCAGATTGTCAGCGATATTCTTCGGACTTTGTTTTTTAACCGGTTGTTTTCGTTTAGGTTTTTTCTTTTTCCAAAACAATTGATTTCGCCTCCTTTATGCTGTTTGCTTTTCTCCCTTCGGTGATTGATGGAACGGGGCTGTTTCCTCTTACTCTCATAGACACGCGCATCTGATCGAGACCTTACTGGACATTTAACCGGACATGCACTAAGCCGGCACCCCTTTATCCATCTTCTAAAATATCAATGCCACGGAGCCTCTTCCGGACCTTCCTCCGCAGCATACTTCTCAGCGAACTCATCCTCTTCGATGGTCACATACATCGTTTTCAGATAAGCCTTAACGCCAGTCTTGCTATTGACTTCCCAGTTGTAAGGGCGGATTACCAAATCGACCGTCCTAATCTCCGCAAAGTCCAGAGTGGCAATAGACTCCTCATCAAGATTCGTCTGTGCCCGTCTGGTAATCATAACAACCTTGGGCGGAATATTGTCGAAGCTTACCGCAACCTGAATATAGTGACGAGGCTCTTCGTCCTCATCACGAGGGGAGAGAACCCTCACATTCCAACCGTCTTCAATCAGCTTCTGCGCCATATCTGAATCTTCGATGATGACACAGAAGTTACGGCTTCCGGCACGATTGTATTTCGATTCCTCTCCTTTGAAATTTCTGAAAATGATGTGCGCATTTTCAATGATGATGTTGTCTACGTTCTTATAAGCCATGATTGGTCTCCTTTCAAAAATTGTGTTTTTCACATGGGAACGGACACGATCTGCACTCTTCATCGGTGCAATCGCAAGAAGTGTTGCTAAAGTCGGATTTAACCAACACAAATATCACAAGGGCAATAACCAATAAAACAAGCAAAGGTATCACCTCACATCAAATGGCGTTGGCTCTTCTTCATGCGGTTCTCCGGCTCCAAACCATGGGGGAGTGTTGTCGGAAACAAACGGCTCGTCTGCAACAAACCGTTCGAAATCCCCATAAGAAGACAGAGACTTCACCGCCTCATCTACAAGATTGTTGTAGTAAGTGCGGTCGATATCGTTTTCCTTACCGAGTTCCCGAACCATCTCAGACTCCAGCCATCTGAAGCCTTTGGAACCAGTTGCAGCCGCATATCCTTTTTCTCCGGTTTTCTTATTCTCGGTTTCACGAAGCAGAATACCGCCGCCGCATCCAGGTTTGATAGGACAGAACTGACCGACTTTACCAATAAAATGATAATTGTGGCCTTTAGCGATTTCTTTAACCAACGGATCTAGCTCAGCATCTCCACTGTTACCACTGAGATCCATCGTAACGCCAAATTCTTTTGCTCTTTTCACAATGCGTTCCAGCTCTTTTTCAAGTTCGCTTACATCCGGCAATCCTTCGTTCATATCGAGGTACAGCGCGGAAGTTACTGACTTGGTCTCGCACATATCCTCGAATTCAATCGGCTCCTTGCTGAACAGTTTCTTAAATACATAAGGAACCTGAAACTGGGTGCCAGTTGCTGTCCATTCTCCAGCATGTTTACCATCCTTATACTTCGCAATATAAACAGCGTCGTTCACAAGACACATGCGATCGTATGTAGCCTCATGCTCGAAGTTATAGCCATACTGCTTGCCATAATCCATAACGAATTGAATTATTTCCGGAGTTGCATCCGGAATCTTAATAGAGTCCGTCTTAATGTGGGCAACAGTAAAGCCCCGTCTCTGGACCTCATGTTTGAGGTTTACCATAAACAGGGCGCCGCGCTTAGCTACAATATTGTCTTTATTGCGATTGTCTCGGAATGGATGGTCAAAGCTTGCTGAAGTAAGACCGTATACAGAGTTGATTGCAATTTTCAGGGCCTGAGCCAGATCAGCCGCAGCAGCTTCGTCCGTCAGATACTTTGCCAATGCGCCGTTCAGCATCTTTTTAGCCTTATCGAACTCTTTATGCTTAATCGCAATTCTGGCCTGAAGAATATCATTAAATCTCTTCGTATACTCAGGACCAAAGAGTTCTTCCGCTACAATACTGCTCGGATGCATGGACGCAATATCCAATAATGCAATGTTGCTGTACATACCGGGTTCGGCGTAGACATAACCGCCTTCGCCAACTTCTTCGCCGCGATAAATGGACTTACCGCCCTCGAAAGTGTAGCCCGGAAACACCGGCTTTCCGTCTTTATTAAACAGGGTGAAGTTTTCATCTCCCAAATGGTCATACAAAACCATATCTTCTGTGATAGTCCAGGGTTCGCAATCGGGAGTTACATCACCCATAAAACGGTAGTTGAATTGATCCTGCGGCTTTCGGTTGTTGCCAAATATAATCTTGGTGGTCAGAGAATTGGTCGTGTCATTGACCGTCATTCCGGCCACGTCCGCCAGAATCTGCCGAGCTGTAAAGTCAGCTTTTCTCGCATTGAAAACAGCTTCGGTAGCAATAACATCGTTGTCGCAGTATTCAGCGACTTTCGTCCACATCTCTTCCAGAACAGGCTGATCCCACGGAAGCCCAAGTTCCTGATGGTGGATACCCAATTCAATTTCCCATTTCTTCAAAGATTGTTTCTTTGAGCAGAAATCGTAAACGTCCGTATAAGAAACGTTATAGGCTTCACCAAAGAAGCAGTTGGCGCTCCCATTGATGATTCTGTTGGAAAGTGAAAATAGCTGCTCGTTTGTATAGCCCATTAGCTTGGCATAGAGAATGTGATTGTCGTATCTGCGGCAGTTAAAACCGACCAAACGAAACCGCATCAACTCCTCGATTTCAGCCGACGTAGGGTTAATCATACGGACAACCGGCTTTCCTTCACCTTCAATTTTCCAGTTGACCAGGAACAGATTCGGAAACACCTCAACATCGTAAAACACAAGTTTAGCGTCATCATTTTTTGTTCCGGAAGACTGGTCGGCAGATTTGAACTGCATTTTGTTGACCAACTTGATACAGTAATCTGCCTGATGTGTACTGCTTGCAGCGAATGCTAATACAGCGTTTCGCATATCTGTAACGTCATAATGAAGATCGCTTGCATAAGCGTCCTCAAGAATTTTATAGATGAAGTCGATACTGGGTTTAGTTGCCGGATGGTATTCCTTATTCAGATTCCGTTTGATTTGCGTTCTAAGACCTTTCTCGCTCTTCACCCCTTCAAAATTTATCACTTGCTTTTCTCCTTTCAGTGGCAAACCAGAATTGATGGTTGCGATGGGCAGGTTATTGCACTTTGTCAATTTCCGACGCAAAGAGCTTTTGCCGTTGAAAACCTTAACTTCGATGTGGTCGTCATAGACTCTGCTCAGCTTTGCCGGATCTTCCGCATAAATATAATGCAGATGAATGCCTTGCCCGCTTTTGCTCAGTTCCGCATAAGTAGGCGGCCATTTGCTCGCCTCCTTCAGATTCAGTTCAAAAGATTTGTTTCCGTCCTTATCCGGAATATCAAAGTCAATAACGATATGATTTTCCGGAACTTTGACATAGTGGAGTTTCGACGTGTCAATGCTGCTCAGCTTCGTTTTTACTTTCTCCCATTTGGATGTGGGGATTTCCGATGAAGTCGCATACTGAGCAGGGCAGTCCGCGCACTCTTTGTCGAAAACAGACGGCTGCGCTTTGAATTCGATGAGCTTCTGTTCCGGCTCTTCCTTTTCCGAAATCGTCTGCTCTTCAAATTTCTCCGTCCGAAAACCGATATAATAGCTTCGGACACGAGTGCCATCATCCAGATTGAACCGCTCTTTGTAATCGCGGAAATAGTTTTTCAGTTCTTCTTTAAAAATCCTCTGAGAAAACGGAAACGGCACCTTTGCCTCATCACAGTACGTTTTATACATTTCCCAAGAGGCTTTCAGTGTCGTTCCGTCTTCCTTCTTAAACACGTGGTAAGAATCAATGATGAAGTTGTAGAAATCATTGGATGCGCCAAGCATCGCGACCGGAATATAATCATCGTACATGCCTGGGTTTGCCAGATATACATTTTGACAGTGGTATGCGATAGCGCCAAGTTCAAACTCAATTTGTTTCATTACCGTTTTGTATTCCTTCGGGCTCAATTTATCGCCGGATGGAGACACATCAATCAATCGTCGAATCAAACCCGATTTCGCATCAGTTATCTTCACCGGCTTATTCGTGCCCATAAACAGAAAACATTTAAAACGGTTTGCGTAAGTAGACTTGAACTTTTCATTTACCGTCATCAACTCGTGAGAAACGAGGCTGTTCAGCCTGGTATTATCCTCAATGCGCGACAAATCCCCATCGTGCTGAATAGCAACAAGCGGATTGCTCTTGAACGCCTCCAAAGCAAACGAATTGCTCGAAGAACCAAGCGCTTTTGCGTCGAACACAGAATAGTACCCGTCGAAGAGCTGCTGAATGATGTTAAGAACCGTGGATTTGCCGGTTCCTGCGGCGCCATACAAAACCATAAATTTCTGCAACTTTTTAGAATCCCCGCAGACTATAGAACCGATTGCCCATTCGATTTTTTCTCTCTCCGTTTCAGAATAAAGAGTAGACATCAGCTTGTCATAGGCATTGATGGTTCCTTCTTCTAGGGGATACTTCAGCTTTTTGCTTGCGTAATCTTTTTTGTTCGTAGGCGTATTTGAAAATATCAGTTTTTCATCCAGCATGTGGAACGAATCTCTCATTTGTTTCTGACAGTATTTGTGCCACGAATCGATCATTCCAGATTCAGAGTCCCACATGTGCAGGACTTTAACACTTGAATCAAAATTCTTGCGATTCTCTTCTGCATACCGATCGAGTTCCCGGTCGATAAGTTGCAAAGCATCCTGCTCGTCCGTAGACCATAAACCCCGGTCTTCCAGCCATATGGCATAGAAGTCGCCGCCTCTAATCATAAGATCAGAGCTTTTCTTAATGATAAACTTCGGGTAGATTTCTATTACACCACGCTTCGTACTACGTGTTGAAATCATTAAAAAGTCGATCATCGAGGTTCTTTAGTCTCCTTCCGTCTGCTTTAGCTCCTTAATTTCAGTTTTCAGAGCCTCGATTTGGCAACGCATATTGCGAATCTCAAACTCTTTGACAATCAGGTGCGCCGTTACAACCGTTACCCAAAACGTAACATTATGGTTAAACGACTGCTGTTTCCTGATGGATTTCCCGATTGCCCGGAACATCGTTTCCGAATTCCGAAGGCTTCCGAAAATATAACGGACCATTTCATCCATGAACTTTTCCTCCTTTCATTCCTGCAAGAAACTGGTCGATAGTTTCAAACCGCCAAGTTTTTTCTCCGTTAAACGAAAATATAAATTCCTTGCCGTCCTTTTGCCGCACACGGATACTGTTTTTCCCGTTCGGAAAATATGTTTCAACCTTTTCGGCAAACGCCGGCAGATGTTCTTGAAAACACTCAAACACTTTGCTGTGAACCATAGCAGAATTCCTTTCTTTACAGGATGCTGTCCAAATACCAATTCATCTGGTACCAAATCTCAACCGATCTCATATCGTACTTGCAGTGCTCAATCGTGAATAGGCCGCCTTCACCGTCCCGTTTGTATTTGCGGTCCATAAAGCGAAATATAACATCGTCCGTATACTTCGGATCGAATCTGGAATCGCTCATGGAACCCAAACCAAGATTTACAATCATATTCCAAAACCATTGGCCCATTCGATTGCCAACATCGGGATTGTTCATGATGTTTTCTTCACAACGAAACGCCAAAGCAATCAGCATCTCCAGCACACTACAAGGCCGATTGTCCAGAAAAGAGGCAATCATAGGACCCTCGTATGATTTTTCATATCCAAAACGGTAACGGAGGTCTATTCCGTCTTCAGCCCTGTTACCATCCATTGGAATCACATATTGGAAATCAATATTGTGAAGATGCCTCAGCAGCTTTTGATAGGATAGACCCCTGGAATACCGTTCATTGCATACGAGCTGACACATCCATTCAAAATATTCGTTGTTCAGCTCTTTCTCTGTCATTTAATCCTCCATTTGACCGGGGTATCTGCCTGTGACATCCGAGTAGGAACGATTATCCCTCAGAATCTCATAATCGCATTTCAGCCGGTCGTTGCGGACAAACACAGAATCGTCCTCATACTCGCCGAAATGATCTGCAAAATCAGCACCCACAGTCTCATCAATGTCATCGACAATCTCATCGTTTTCGTCCGCCAGAACACCGTCCGAATAATAAGTCAGACTAAGCTTGGTATACTCATCGAAATCGCCAAATTCCTCTGGCGAGATAACATAAGGCTTTTCAACCATATTTGCCTTCTCCTCTTTCGCATTTTTATTGTTTGTCGAGGCATAATTCGTATAGCCTTCCTCTGCGAGCTTAGCCGCATAGTTAATCAGGTCCGGTTTCAATTTAGCCTGGTCAGCCTTGATTTTATTGTCTTTGTCAAGGTTTTCGTTTTCCTCTTTGCGGATTACCGTTTCCGGCTTCTTTTCCGCAAAGACCGCTTTCACCGAATCAATTTCCTCCTGGGCAATTTGTTCATATCGCTTTTTAAGACAAAGCCATGTTGCGGCCGATCCGATAGTCAGACCGGCCATGAACATAGCGAAGCTAATCTTGCTCATAGTAATCCTCCTCATTTTTTATCGTAACAACAGTTACGGCGAGACCTCCGAACAGCAGTGCAGCGCTCAAGAGAATCCCGCCAGTAATGTGTCTTTTCCGCTTACTATCCAATATGGAGTCAAGCAGATTTATGAAATCATCGAGCATATCCACGTTTGATTACTCCCTTCCGCCAGACAAAATAGCAATACCGCCGATTAAGCACAAACCGGCCATAGTAGAAAACACATAAGAAAATAATGCTTTCATGATAAACGCTCCTTTCAATCGTAGCTTGAAAAATAATGACAGCATTCCTGAAACATCGGAACACCGTAATCGCTGTATCCGTCTGCGGTAAAAAATACGCAGTCATAATTCGTCCGTTCCAGCAGCTCTTCCTTTACAAGCTCTATAAGTTCTTCCTTCGCATAACAGCAGTCAACTCTCCCGTTCCACATGGATGTAAACTGATTCGGCTGAAATATAACATCAGTTACATTGTCTGGAAAGCGCGAATCATCGACTCGGTTTAAAATCGTGTCGATTACCAGCCTCTGCCCGAGTTCCGTTTCACCTTCCGCTTCTGCCATTGTTACCAACGCGATAAGTTCAATTTCTTCCTGCGAAATAGGGTACAGCCATTCTTCCTCAACCTGTTCCGGTTCCTCAGTTGGCAACGAAGGTTCAGGTACAGTTTCAATAGGGGATATAGACACCGTCGAAGACGCATCATTATATGTATCCTCGATGGTTTTTTCTTTTGCCGGGGCTGCGGCCATCCTCGCTATAACGATAAAACAAAGGATAAGGCTCAGAAGAAACACAGCGCCCTTTAGTACGGTTCGCATTTTTTAACTCCTCTCTTATAAAACGACCACCTCCAGTATCAATCTGAAAGCGTTGAAATTACATCTTCTCCCAGATGTTTCCCTCTACGTTGAAATCGAGAAGAAGAACCGTCTCATGTCTTCCGTCTTCAGTCTCTCGCTCAACTTCCATAATTCGGAAATTTACATATCCGTCCGGACCATCGGCAGTCCAGCCTACAATTTGACCGGCAGGTGTACGGGGGAGATCCAGATCGTCCAGAACCTCGTTCAAGAACAGATGACCACGGGTCTGAAGTTTATCGTTGGCAAACGCCTGCTGCGCCTTCAGGAACATGCGGTTGTAATCCTGATTAGTCTCATAATTGCGGCTCTTCGAGTCAAAGTAAACGGCATAATCGCTCTGAAGATTGGGGTCAACCACCTGGACCGTTTTCTTTACCTTCTTTTCCTTTCCGGTTTCAGGATCGACCTCAACCTCTTCAAATTTCTTCGCTTTGATGTTGTACTTCAGCTCCTGATCCACCTGTTCGCCAAACCGCTCAACCACTCGGTTGCGGTATTCTTTAAAGCTCTTGTCAATAGCCGCATAAGCCGCGCCAAGCGCTACATTTCTCTTGCGAAGAATGTTGTTGGACGCAAGGATGCTGGTAATGGACAGAGTCCCGAGAATAACGGCAGGAGCATACAATTTGACAAACTTAATGCCTGTCTGCACATAAATGATGGTGAGATCTTTCTTGGAATCCTCAATGGAATAAGACTCTCCCGCTTCAGTAACACCAGTTTCCGTTGCGATATGAACCTTGTCGATATCGTTTTTGGTATCCTCTACAATCTTGTTTACTTTGGTTGTGGCTTTGCAAGCAATAATGGCGCTTACAACCGTCCCCGCAATTCCGGCCACTACAAGAATTTCAGGGCTGTGCTTTCTGACTTTCATCATGGTCTTATTCATAGCACCGCTGACGCTCTTTACAATTTCGGTCTTATTTTTCATAGTTTTCATTCTCCTTTTCGAGTTTTCTGAGATGGTCGATAAGATGCTGTGTGTACCACATAATCTTTTCGAGATCCTGAATACCGTTTTTCTGTTTCCAACGGCAAGCGTATTTAATGATATTACCAGTATCGGTTGCTTCAATGCCTTTGAGGTCAAATGTAAAAGCCTCTATTACATCGATAACTTCCAAACCGGTTTCAGATTGATAATGTGCCGGGTGCGACACCATTTTGTCAGGAGATTCATACATTACTCTTCGTCCTCCTCGCAAGTTTCACAGTAATGAGGGATATAGATTCTCTTTCGTTCCTGAACCGCAATCTGGCAGCCGCAGGAAGGGCAGTCAAAAGTGTCGTACAGTTTTTCCTCGGGTTCTGAGCCAAAAGCTACCGCTAACCCGCTTTTTCCGTTATCCCGAGAAATATAATGACGCTCCTCAACAGCGTTGAATTTGTATCCGCAGATTTTACACTCAAGCATATTTTTTCTCCTTTCAGTTCAATGGGATGGCTCTTGGAAGTTTTAAAATATAACCGTCTCGAACTCTTACAGCAGTTGCTCCAGCAATATTTGTCCAACCATAACGATTCATTGTATAGTTGTCGTTCGCAACATTAGCCAAATCATAAAAATCCGACACGCTTACCATACCGTACTGGCTGATAATATCATTCATGGAATCCAGCACCGCTTCCGCATCACCGCGAGTGTCGAACAAAATATCATCGTAGTCAAAACTTGTCCGTCTGATAGCGGAGCCGGCTCGGGTGCGTTCGCTTTCCCGTTCGTAATAATTCCGATACGATACTTTGGAAGCAGAACCGTTTTTTCTTGTTCTTCCTGCCTCGCCGTAGAGAATCATATCGATTCCGGTAGTAACAATATCAGAAATAGCCTTCTTTATTGCTGGCACAATGACTTCCAGCAAAATATAAGACTTCACATTATTGGCGTCCTCAGCAATAAAGACATCGGCGAATTTTTGCATTTCACTCTTTTTTCGGGTTTTCGCCTTTCCGCTGATAACCGCCTCTACTTTTTTCTCAGACTGCTCTTGACGAGACTTATCTGAATTGGTTTTGTATTCCTCCACTTAGGTTTCTCCTTTCTTAAGCCGGGATCAATTTGCCAGGCAGAGTAATTTTGGTATCCGGTGTCATGTCGTTCTCTTTTTTATATCGATAAGTAAGATTGCTCTTAGCTTTCGCTTCCGACGGGGCGTAGGTGGACGCTTTCCAACGATTCTGCACACAGTTTTCAAATCGCATGACCGGTCCGTCGTAGTAATACGCTTTCATTTTCATCCCCTCCTTTTCAGTAAAAAAGAAAAAAGGGAAAGCACCTTGTTTAAGGCACTCTCCCTTGTCCGAATTTCACAGATTCAAATTTCAGTTTTCTTCTGTAGAAACGTCTGCTTCGTCAACAATGATTGTCTTCTCCTCAGCAGCCATCTTTTTCAGCTCGATCTGGGTTTTGATATTCGCAATCACCGGTTTTGCTACGTACTTATAGACTACAAAGCCTACAATTACGCTCAAACCAACGCCTGCTGCAATCTTGATACCCTTGCTCATACCTGTGTTTTCAATGACTTCCTCAGTAGTTTCGATAACCTCGTTGTTCATAATCGCATTGTTTTCCATTTTATGTTCTCCTTTCAAATTCTGAAAATGTGGAACTTCTTCCATTAAAGCAATTGTAAATTTCGCGCGGTTTTCTCAGTGATGACATTACCAGGAGTGATAATCGTAAACCGGCGCAACCCGATAATCAATGACAAGACAAGGTGTGCCGTTCGCGTCAAGATGGGAGCTAAAATCAAGTTCGATATATCCTTTTTCGATGTTCCAACCCAGATCGTCTCCCAATTTCGTCCCATCTAATCCGAGCGCATAGTAAAATTCATTGAGCGTTACATACATGTCATCCCGCATTTGCCGGTTCAATTCGTTTACGGCTCGGTTGATGGTATCTCTGTCCGACTTAAAATATCTTCCCGAGATAGCGTCGTAGCAGATGGTGTTTCCACCCTTTTCGGTTAGAATTACTTCCCGAACTGGGTTTTTCACGATTTTTTCTTTCGCCATCGACTCCCGTATTGTTTGCTCCTTCTTATCGCCAATCGCCTCTACGACCTTTTCCTGATATTCTTTTAAAGTTGACTCAGAAAGTGTATAGGCAGTAGCAAGCGCTGCATTTCGGCGCAGATTTGTTGAACTGGCGCCAATAAGACAGAAAACAGAAACCGAACCAACGATTGCAGCCGGAATATAACAAGGCCATGCTGTCTTTACAATTTCCTTTCCACTTAACTGGTTCGTTTCAAGTTCATCTTTTTTCTCTTCAATAAGTATTAGCGCTTTCGGCGTTGCCCTCACCGCCATGACTGTAGTTGTAATCATTCCAGCAATGCCGATACCTGTAAGTATCTCTGGACTATGCTTTTTCATCGCCGTCCGTACACTCTTGGCAATGCTGGATAAACTGTGTTTTCTCATTTGAGTTCTCCTTTCTTAAAAAAGCGGAATTTGATCGACATCCCCGCCGGGCAGAGTCACAGACTGCATTAACATATTAGTTTCCTCATCAAAATAAATAGTGTCTGCTTGTCTGTCCCAATCTTCAAATTGCTCAACTACGTTTTTTCCGCGGGTCTTTCGCAATGCAATCAGTTCTTCATGAATGATTCGGCGCCATGCTCTGGCAACCGGTTTTCTACTTTGTGATAGCACATTGTACAAACCTGTCTCGGTTACAAAACTAACCGAACGACGCTGACCTGCAACTACCAATGGTAGGTTCAGCTTTTCATCAGATTCGCACATCTCCAGCATCTTCCATACGTTACCGTCACTGTAATCAATAACGGCGGCCACATCTGAGGCTCTGAATAAAGGTTCATCTAATGAATCATATACTGGAAGAGAATGCTCCATAAATACAACTTTTCCTAAAATGTCCATGTTTTTCTCCTTTCGTTTAAACAAACAACAAAATCAATTCCTCGGCTGTTTCGACCGCCGTCTGAAATATCAAACTGCGATGCTTGTCCTCGCCGTAACAAGCATACATAGCCATTTCGCAGATGAAACTTTCAATAATACAAATAGGCATTTCAAACGGCTTATCCATAATCCGATTGATAATTTCATAAGCGGCCCATTGCGAATACGACCGTTTTTCAAATTCATCTTTAGGCCATGAGAACGACGGACTGAATAAATATCGGTCTACATATTCCTTAATGATTGAAACGGCCGTTTCTGAATCGCACACGATAACTCGCTAAGCAAAGAAAAAGAGCCCCTGTTAGGACTCTTCCTCTTCATCATTAAGTGCGGCGAGCTTTTCGTTAATGCGTTCATCGATTTTCTCTTCCATTTTCTTCTCGTTTACCCAGTCAGTTAAGAGTGTTGCTCCTACACCTACTGTGGTAGCGACAAGACCAAGAATTTTTACCATTTTAGCGTTAATCATAAAGCGCTACCTCCTTTTCATAATACGACTTGTAAATTTTGCGGATTTAAAGATCTTCCATCCATTCAGCGGTCGGTTCGAAGACCATGTCAATGACGAAGATTTCCATACCATCTTCCAGCGTTAATTTATGGTGGTTGAAATCAATCCAGTAAATATCGCCGTTGCAGGATGACCAGCCCACCGTTTCACCCAGTTCGGTTTTTTCAAGTCCAAGGAACTCATAAAAGTCGTTCAACGGAATGATGCCTTGGAACATAAAATTCCGATTCAAATGGTATTCTGCCTCTATGACCTTGGCGATGGTTGTCTCAAAATACCTCTGGGAAAAGCTGTCGTAGAAAGTACGAACTATCTCAGGTTCCATGCCTTCGCCAAAATCGAGACTTGAACTGCTGATAAAACTTGGCGACGAAATACAAACGTCCTTACACTTTTCGCTCACTATGGAGTCTACAATCGCATTATGCGTCTCTTCTCCGTATAGCTCTTTCAGCTTATCCTTATACTCCTTATAAGACTGATTGATAAGAGCGTAGGCACTTATCAGGGCAGCCTGTTTTCTGCTATTAAGTGCATTAGCGCCCATAATACAGACTATCGTGGAAAGACCAAAAGCCACTGTCGGAATATAACATTTCCACGCCGACATAAACGCTTCTTTTTTTGTGTAGGCGTATGGATCTCCGTCATGATTTTTTCTGCTGTCTGCTTTGATAAATTCCACGGCTTTTGGAGTAGCTTTAACGGCCGTAATGACGGTTACGATTACTCCAATGGATGCTGCACACGACAAAGCAGCAGGAGAATATTTTTTCAAATATAGCCCAGACTTGTGCAGCGCCCTTTGAATAACAGGGGTTTTGTTCATGTTTTTCTCCTTTCGTTCATCTCATAGCTCTCAGTAAATCCAAGATATCTACAGCCATGTTTCCGGCCGATTTAAATATTTGGCTTGTTCTCGGATTTACTTTTGAGTAAGCAAACATCTTCACCATGAATTCGTGGGCGAGTTCACAGAATTCATCGATTGATCCCGATGTTCTCGGATATATTCTTTCGGCGATAAAATCTCTGAGCTCGTCGACAGCCCATTGTGAATAACTGCTTTTCTTGAATTCCTCCGTCCATTTTCCAAACAGCGGAGGCATCCAAGCATCCATGTGATACATGTCATACAAAATTAGTTCAAGCTGATCGATGCTCATTGTTTTCTCCTTTCGTGAAAAATTAAAAGAGAAAGATGTAAGCCAAGCATAAACTTACTATTATGGCAGCCTCAACTATCCTAATCAGTTGCTCTCTTTCTCTCATAATAAGAGTTGTATTTTTCGCGCGGCAAAAGAAAAGAGCCGTTGTTAGCGGCCCTTCTCCTTACAAACCAATGTTCTTTAGGATTTTCATAAGTTCGTCTTTTTTGAGTTCAGCGTCTACATCCAGATGGACATGTGTCTTTCCGTCAATAATCGTTGCATTCACCTCATTAAGTTTGAGTTCTATATCATACCCAAACTTCTTTCGGATTAGCAAAGCTATCAACTTCGACAGAATACCCGTCGTGAATTTCGATCCTATTTTCATTTCGTCCATACTCCTTTTACTCCTTTCAAATAGTCATTGATTTCCATAAAAGAAGCTGTAATTTTTGCGAATTAAATCTCTCGTCTGTCAAAGACCGTCTCCCATCGTTCCCGCTTAATTGGCTTCATCTTAAGCGCCCACATAATTTGTCTGATGGTAACAGTAGGATAGAGACCATCCATACAAGCTTTGGCCCGACTATTGAAAAACTCTCGAAAACCATCATGTAAATATAAAGCGTCTGTAAGCCAAGGGTCAACCTCACTCCACCAAGTGCTCTTCGTTTCCGAATCAAATCGTTGTTGAATGACTGCCAACCCCTTATTCTCAATTAGAAACAAAGTGCAGCTATTATAAACCGGATGTTCGCAAATATAACGCGTCCCATACATGGACAAGTATATCTCCGGTTTATTGAAATGGTATCTCATATGCGCCACCAAAAAGAAAAGAGAAAGAGTCCTCGTCAGGACTCTCTCCCTATGCTAATAATCTTATTTAATCTTCGTCAAATTCTCCGCAAATTTCTTCTCTGGTAGGATACAGAGCTTCATATTTCTCATCATCTTCCATACCATACCGTTCCAATTCTACGGAATGGCCGCATTCGAGGCATACCAATATATCTTCCCATTCATCCTCGAACTGCATTCTTGCTCCGCATTTACTGCAAATATACCTGCCAGTAAGTAATGCGTCCTTTTGCGCGTCGTTAAAAAAGCTCATTGCAAATTACCTCCTTGATACTGTGTGGCAATTTTAAGTATAATCGCCACCTTTGAATTATCAAGAGATAAAAAGCACTTTTACATCTCTCATAATAGCGGATGCAATTTTAACGGAGAAAAACGAAGAGGCCGTGTAATATCCACGAACTCCTCGTTTCGGAACCATTTTACTTCTTGGTTGGTTTAAAACGGCTAAACAAACCTCTGAATGTCGTAGAGGTATAAGTTCCTTTCTCTTCGAACTTGAATCCCTTTCGCATCCAGAATGCGTAGAACATCAACGGCAGCACAAGCTCGGCGGCTGCAATACCAATTTTGACATACCGATCTTTGACATTCTCTTCAATCTGAGCAACCTTAAAGCCCTCATCGCTTTCACGATTCTGAGTTTTGTCCAGATACTCCATTGAAGTTTTGTCTTCGTCGAGCTTCACCTTGTAAAGTTTCGCCAAGCTTTCCACTGCTGTAGAGTGTTTTTCACTTCCTGGTTCGAGGGAAGCCAAGTTTTCGATTTCGCTCTTGATTTCCTCTTCCAACAAATTTTTAATTTCTTCGCCCATTTTGCATTTCTCCTTTCGTTTACTGGGTTCCATAAAAGGAAGTGTTATTTGTGCGGAATGAAGTCTTTAGCCTTGACTCTCAGCACGACATACTTCTTTGAAACTACAGCTTCAACCCGCTTCGATAGTTCTAAAAATAAAAAAGGACCATCCGGATCTGAATGGTCGACTCGAAGTGTTCCGACTAAGAAAAGCCGAAATACGATACCCGTAAAAATAACGCCAACCAAAACGCCGAGAACGAAGACTGTCTCTTATACACATCTGACGCTGCCGACGATCTTACGCGTGTAGATC
>ENA-UBIJ01000408-UBIJ01000408.1-human-gut-metagenome-genome-assembly--contig:-NODE-408-length-20919-cov-44.198907_pt1 | contig 20919 bp, 11 predicted proteins | sample MGYA00244944_ERZ654876 | MGnify/ENA primary metagenome ERZ654876 (study PRJEB26926, sample SAMN06164748) | human gut metagenome | biome: ENVO:00009003; feature: ENVO:2100002; material: ENVO:00002003...
CGATGACCGACAAAACAGCCCGTCTATTTCACGACAGAACAGGCCGTCTGCGACAATTGGCTTTTTAGGCATTATTGTTGGTGGTATTGCTGTTATTACTATTGTTTATTTCTTTACTGTATTCTTTGTTTTAATGCGGAGAGGACGTCAGTTTAGAAAAATGAACAATGATATTGTAAGAGAATATCACGAAAATAAAAATGGAGAACTCTTTTTAGAAAAACTTCTTGCAATAGATACGAAACCTAAAGATATGAAAGATGAAATGACATGGTATCTCAATATTGCAACTGCATTTAATGTATTAGGTAAACGAAATGAATGTATTGCTTTGTTTAAACAATTAGAAGAAGTTGCAACAGAAAAAGACAAAGAATATATTCAAAATAGCATTAAATTTGTGCAAGAACAGTTAGAAAAATAATATTGACTAAGTGGTTTGGTAAAATCAAAGGAGCGATTAGGAATGACAATTCTTATTTATTTTTTAACAATAGTATTTGGTATAGTATGTTTTGTAATTATGAAAAAGAAACGCTATAAAGTCATGCCACTTATCTGTTTGATTATGTTTATTTGTTTCATTGGCTGTGGAATCGTTTCTATCTTATCTTTAACTTTGCCATATGGTGAGATTTTGGTTTATCCATTGGGAGCAATTATATTTGGTTTGGTATTTATTTTGGTTGGGGTAAATGATTTATATTCGTTATTGCGTTGTAGAGAAAAAGTGGACGGCGTGTATTGTGGCTACAATACATATTATGGTGGCAATGGCATTTCTACACAATCTCCAATATTTGAATATACATATAACGGAACTTATTATCGTGAGCAAACAGCACAAAATATATCTCATAAACGATTAAATAGGAGTATGACACGAGGAAATGTATATAGCATATATATTGACCCAAAGCACCCAGCAGTATTTATTCTGGCTAAAAAAATTAAAATAGGAACAATAGTTTCGATAATATTAGGGTTATTCATATTTACGTATGGAATTGATTTATTATTAAAATTTTTGCCTATGTTATTGAGCCGATAGTATATACTTTGTTGGTAAATTGTCTGATAACCTTATATCACATATAAAGCAGTTAGTCTTAGGATTGACTGCTTTTTAAAAAGACACCATTTAGGTATAATGATGTCTTTTGAGTGTTACTTTATAGGTCATATCAAGGCTCATTCAATCGTGGTAAATTCGTGGTAAAATGAGTTTTTTCTATACTTCAAAATACTTGAAAGTATAGTGTTTATGCGGATAATCGAAAATTAGATATAAAATTTGATATAAATAATTAATATATTCTATTAGGAGGAATGATGTATGACAATCAGGGATTTATTGGCAGCTGAGAGTATCAATTTAAATGGTACGCCTGCCGGAAAAACCGAAGCATTGAATCAGTGTATTGATTTGATGGCAAAAAGTGGCAAAATATCCGATGTGGAGAAGTATCGCAAGGGTGTTTTTGCAAGAGAGGAGGAAGGCACAACAGGAATTGGAATGGGTATAGCAATTCCTCATTGCAAGTCTGATGCTGTTACTAAAGCAGGTCTTGCGGCAATGGTTGTAAAGGATGGGGTTGACTTTGAATCACTCGATGGTACACCTGCAAAGATTATTTTCCTTATCGCTGCACCAAACACAGAGGATAATGTGCATCTTCAGGTGCTTAGCAAGCTCTCTGTTATGCTGATGGACGAGCAGTTTACAAATTCTCTTATCAATGCCGGTTCAGTTGATGAGTTTTTAAATATCATCGATAGCGCTGAAAAAGCAAAGGATGAGAAAGAGGCTGCCAAAGAGGCAAAGGCGAAAGAGCCTGCTGAGGTGAAGAAGGACGATGTATTTATCGTTGCAGTAACAGCCTGTCCTACAGGAATTGCCCATACTTATATGGCTGCTGAGGCTATCGAGAAAAAAGCCAAGGAGCTTGGATATCAGGTAAAGGTTGAGACAAGAGGCTCAGGCGGAGCCAAAAATGTGCTCACAGATGATGAAATCGCAAAGGCTGCAGGAGTTATAGTTGCCTGTGATACAAATGTACCTACAGACCGCTTTGACGGAAAGAAGGTTATTGAGTGTCAGGTTTCTGACGGAATCAATAAGGCAGAAGAGCTTATAAAGAGAATTGCTTCCGGTGATGCTCCTGTATTTAAGGCATCAGGTAAAAAGGAGGCTTCACATTCATCAGTTGGTGGAAAGGAGAGCGTTGGACATCAGATTTATAAGCACCTGATGAATGGTGTTTCACATATGCTTCCATTCGTAGTTGGTGGTGGTATTCTTATCGCAATCGCATTCCTTATCGATGGATTCAGTGTTGACCTTAATTCACTGCCGGCTGACCAGAGAGCAAATTTTGGTACTATTACACAGGCCGCAGCACTGTTTAAGGGAATCGGTGGAACAGCATTTGGATTTATGCTTCCTATCCTTGCAGGCTTTATCGCTATGAGTATTGCTGACCGTCCTGGTCTTGCAGTTGGTTTTGTAGGTGGTTCAATCGCAGCAAACGGTACATCAGGCTTCCTTGGAGCACTTGTAGCAGGTTTCGTAGCAGGATATATTGTGCTCCTCTTAAAGAAGGTATTTTCTAAACTTCCGGAGAGTCTTGATGGTATGAAGCCGGTTCTGCTTTATCCGCTGCTTGGTATATTCCTGGTAGGCGTTATAATGCAGTTTGTAGTTGAGCCTCCAATCGGAGCTTTAAATACAGCTATCAACAATGGTCTTAATGGACTTAACGGTGCAAGCGCAGTAGTGCTCGGAGTACTTCTCGGAGGAATGATGTCAGTAGATATGGGTGGCCCTGTAAACAAAGCCGCTTATGTATTTGGTACAGCTTCAATCGCTGCCGGAAACTACAATATCATGGCAGCAGTTATGATTGGCGGTATGGTTCCACCAATCGCAATCGCTCTTGCAACAATCTTCTTCAAGAACAAGTTCACAGCAGAGGAGAGAAAGGCAGGACCTACAAACTTTATCATGGGATTATCATTTATCACAGAGGGTGCAATCCCATTCGCAGCATCTGATCCGCTTCATGTCCTTCCGGCATGTGCAGTTGGTTCAGCAGTGGCAGGTGGACTTTCAATGGCATTTGGATGTACACTCATGGCACCTCACGGAGGAATCTTCGTAGTACCTACAATCGGAAATCCGTTAATGTATCTTGTTGCATTAGTAATCGGATCTTTCATTGCATGTGGATTACTCGGATTACTCAAAAAGAAAGTAAGTGAATAAGCAATCCTCAATTATCATTTAATCCAACCTATAAACTAATCAACAAAGGCACTGCTTCGGCGGTGCCTTTGTTGTTATGTTGTGATATAAAAATTAAAAGTATAAACATTCTCTGAAATAACAGCCTCATGCCTTGACGAGTGAATTTTCCAAGCTTAAAGTAGTATTAGGATGAAATAGTAAGTCAAAAAATCAATTATTTATGAGACTTAAATAAAAAAACAGTGAGGCATAAAATGGGCAAGGTTATAGGTATAGATTTAGGAACAACAAACAGCTGTGTGGCAGTATTGGAGAACAATCAGCCGGTAGTCATAACTAACAGCGAGGGTCAGAGAACAACTCCGTCTGTAGTGGCTTTTACAAAGAATGGAGAGCGACTGGTTGGCGAGGCTGCAAAGAGGCAGGCAGCAGTCAATGTGGACAGGACATTTTTCTCAATAAAGAGACAGATGGGAAGCGATTTCAGGGCAAAGGTGGACGGAAAGCTGTATTCAGCTCCTGAGATTTCTTCTATGATTCTCAGAAAGCTGAAAAAGGATGCAGAGGACTATATTGGAGAGGCAGTGACAGACGCTGTAATCACAGTTCCTGCATATTTTTCGGATGCGCAGAGGCAGGCAACTAAGGATGCAGGAAGGATTGCGGGGCTTAATGTGCTTCGAATCATAAATGAGCCAACCTCTGCGGCACTCGCATACGGACTGGACCACGGACAGCAGCAGAAAATTCTTGTCTACGACCTCGGAGGAGGAACCTTCGATGTGTCTGTTATCGAAATAGGGGACAATCTGATAGAGGTGCTTGCCACAGCCGGTGATAATCATCTGGGTGGAGATGATTTTGATGAGAGAATCACGAATTATCTTGTCACAGAGTTTTACAGACAGCAGAATGTGGATCTGAGAAAGGATAATACTGCTATGCAGCGTGTCAGGGAGGAGGCTGAGAAGGCAAAAAAAGTGCTTTCATCCTCATCCTCAACCACTATCAACCTGCCGTTTATCACCACTGTAAAGGGACAGCCGGTCCACATGGAGATGAATCTCACAAGGGCTGAGTTTAATGAGATAACAAAGGATCTGGTGGAGAGAACGGCCATTCCGGTAAATCAGGCACTTTCAGATGCGGGGATTTCCGCAGCAGAGCTTGGAATGGTGCTGTTGGTAGGAGGCTCGACCCGTGTGCCGGCTGTTGTTGAGGAGGTCAGAAGAATTACAGGAAAAGAGCCTTCACACAACCTAAATCCTGACGAGTGCGTGGCACTCGGTGCAGCAGTACAGGGTGGCAAGCTCGGTGGAGCAATTGTCGCAGGCAGCAGTGCGGCAGAGATTATACTGATGGATGTCACACCGCTTTCACTCGGAATTGAGACAGTTGGTGGTGTCTCAACCAAAATTATTGACAGAAATACGACTATTCCTACGAGATACAGCCAGATTTTTACAACTGCAGGAAGCTTCCAGACCTCTGTAGATATAAAGGTACTGCAGGGTGAGAGGCAGTTTGCAAGGGACAATAAGCTGATTGGAAACTTCAGGCTAAAGGGCATCAAGCCGGCTCCGGCAGGTGTGCCGCAGATAGAGGTGACGTTTGATATAGATGCAAACGGCATTGTGCAGGTTTCTGCAAAGGACCTGGGCACAGGAAAGCATCAGGAGATTACGATTACCGCAAGCTCGAATTTGTCTGATTCTGAGATTGAGCAGGCAATCCGCGAGGCACAGGAGTATGAGGCAACAGACGGACAGAGAAAGGCTTATATTGATGCAAGAAGTGAGGCTGATACGCTTGTGCGACAGGTGGAAAATGTCATGGCTGACAAAGAAAAAAGAAAGGCTATGGACAGCGCACAGAAAAAGAGTGTGAAATCGTCACTTTCATATGTGAAGAAGCTTATTTCAAGGACAAAGCCCGGAAATGTGAGCGAAGAGCAGGCTGCCGAGATAAAGCATGCGGCAGATGAACTGAGAAATGCGGCAGCGGGTTTGATTTAATTATAAACGAGGGGCAGAATACCTTTTGACCCTCATATCATTATTATTCATTTGGCTATTTACGAGAAGCGGATTTTCATATAAAATATGGGTAAGTGGTGAGTATTCAGAAACACCCTGAATAGTTATAATGTTAATTTAAATCCGAGGAAATAGAAAATGAATGCGAACGATAAAACAGAAAAGGTACTAAGAGAAATTCATATCATGCTCTCAAAGGCGGAGCCGTATAAGCCGGAGCCGAGCAGGGTGATCATAAACAAGCAGCAAATGATAGATTTACTTGCTGAGCTGAATAAGTGTATATATGCAATGCAGGATGAGTATGAGCTTACTGAGCAGAGTCGCAATCACGCAGAGAGAGAGTTCAGAAAGAAGGGGGATCAGATAGTCTGGGATGCAAGCAGAAAGGCTGAGGATGTGTATGCAGCATCGGTTATCTATACGGATGAGGCGCTTTCAAGAGTGCGTGATATCATCAATGATACCAACGAGTCACTTGAAAAGCTGTGCAAGAATATGAAGGATAAGATTGCAGAACAGGAGAAGATAGTTAAAACTAACCAGTATGAGCTCAAGGGACAGCTTCAGGATTTGTCCGATACGGAGAAGTATCTTAAGATTATCGATGACAGAAATAAGGAGATAGAACGTCAGAAAAATGCAGGTAAGCCAGTAGAGGAGCGTACTATTGACAAGGAAGAGAAGTCTATCTATGCAAACAGACAGACTGAAATCAAGGTAAATATGGATTATATCAGAAAACTGGGACTTGCTGAGGGCGAGGACCTGGGAGATGGTGTAGTGGGTGAAGTGAAGCTTGCAGACGATACACCTGATGCCGGATTAAATCATAGCAATGATAAGGATGAAGCCAAGGATGCCGGCTCAAAATCGTCTGTTGATGAGGATTATAAGGCAATAAGCAGAAAAGCCGGCAATCCACCTGTTATCAACACAATGGAAGGGAAGGAGCTCACAGCCGGCATCCACAGAATGTGGCAGAGCATCACCGGAAATAAAGGGAAATGAAACACGCCTATGTAATATAAAGCAGCAGTTCAAAACAGAACGGCTGCTTTTTGGCTTATATTTAAAAGTAGGTAATATTAAGCAGATTTTAAGAAAAACAAAGTGGATAATCTGATAAAATATAGCTGACTAACGGCAGGAGAAGGTTTCTAATCAAAATTCATAGAAGGAGGATAACATGACAATATTAGTTTGTGATGACGACAAGGAAATAGTTGAGGCAATTGAGATTTACCTGATGCAGGAGGGCTACGACGTGGAGAAGGCTTACGATGGCATACAGGCGGTTGAAATTATGAAGAATAAAAAAATAGACCTCATGATAATAGATGTCATGATGCCAAAGCTCGACGGAATAAGAGCTACTCTGCAGATACGAAAGGAAAGCAGGGTGCCGATAATCATTCTCTCGGCAAAGACAGAGGATGCTGACAAGATTTTAGGCCTCAATGTGGGAGCTGATGATTATGTTACAAAGCCTTTTAATCCGCTTGAGCTTGTGGCAAGAGTAAAGTCACAGCTTCGCAGATACACCACTCTGTCGAGCAATGATGTAGCCGGAGACAAGGTTTATGAAGCCGGAGGCCTTTTGGTAAATGATGATTTAAAAAAGGTGACTGTGGATGGTGAGGAGGTAAAGCTCACACCGATTGAGTACAATATCCTGCTTTTACTCCTTAAAAATAAGGGAAAGGTCTACTCAATAAACGAAATATATGAGAGTATATGGAACGAGGAGGCGATAGGCGCCGATAATACAGTTGCCGTGCACATCAGACATATCAGGGAAAAAATAGAGATAAATCCTAAGGAGCCACGCTATCTGAAGGTGGTCTGGGGAGTAGGCTATAAGATAGAGGACAACAAATGAAGCAGTATACGATAGGAAAAAAAGCAGCGGTCATAGTTTTACATCAGCTATGCATGATACTTATGGTGACAGGAGTGTTTGCCACAGGCTATGCATTCAGGCACGATGCTCATGAAAATATTGATATATATACACTAATATCGCTTGCGGGCCTGGTAGGCAGCTTTGTGAGCCTGGCATATATGGCAAACGTGGCAGGCAGAAAATCAGAGGATGATTACACAATATACTATTTACCGATTGACAAGGTATACTCTGATGTGATGCTAGTGATATTTACACTGCTCATGGTATTTATGGGAAAAGTGATTTCAGGCGTAAAAAACCAGCACTTTGACTATGCATCACTCATTATGACGGCAGGCACATTTACTTTTTTGTTTGATCTGGCTTTTATTATTTTATACCAGAGCATTGTAAGGAAGATAAAAGGCAATATACTTTGCACACACAGCCTGATGTACAAGGGCTATGAGCTTTTGAAAAGAGTTATTGAGAAAAAGGATATCCACACACAAAAAACCAAAGAGATAATGCGCATACAGGAGGCTCTTGAAGCTATTTCGGAAGGAGCGCTTGACACTACACTCAATGTCAATGAGTTTCATGGGCAGCAGAAAAAGGTGGCGGAGGCTGTCAACCATATACGCCAGGGTCTTATGAACTCGGTAAATGAGAGTCTTAAAAATGAAAAAATAAAGGCTGATTTAATAACAAACGTATCACATGATATAAAGACACCTCTGACTTCAATAGTCAACTATGTTGACCTGCTTAAGAGGGAAAATCTGGAAAATGAAAATGCTAAATACTATATACATGTGCTGGAGGAAAAGTCACAGCGCTTAAAGCAGCTTACAGAGGATTTGGTAGAGACATCAAAGATTACCTCGGGAAATGTGAAGCTCAATATGCAAAAGCTTGATCTGGTTGAGCTTTTATACCAGACCGGAGGTGAATTCAATGAGCGCTTTGAGTCGAGAAATCTGACAATAGTTACAAAAATTCCATCAGAACAGATATTTATCTATGCGGATGGACGTCAGCTTTACCGCTCTATTGAAAATCTGTATACTAATGCCGCAAAATATGCACTGGAAAATACCAGAGTGTATGTAGAGCTTGAAAAGGCAGATACAAAGGCAGTTTTTACAATAAAGAATGTGTCTAAGAACGAGCTTGACATAGTAAGCAACGGAAATGTGGACCTGACAGAGCGTTTTGTGAGGGGAGAGAGGTCGAGAACCACTGAAGGAAGTGGACTTGGACTTTCGATTGCAAAGAATCTGACCCATTTGATGGGAGGAAAATTCGAAATTAAGGTAGATGGTGATTTATTTATTGCCACAATTACCTATAATATTATATAATAGTAAATAAAAGAATTTTGAAATACACATACGGAGGTAGAATAAGTGAAATTATATGAAAACGGTGCTTACCTTTTAAACGGTAAGGAAGTAATAATTGATGGACCAAAAGCTCAGGCAGCTGTAAAAAGCAAGACCGGCATGGACATCGATAAACAGACAGCTAAGCAGGAGACAATTGCTTACGGTATTTTAAAGGAGCACAATACATCCGGCAATATGGACAAGCTTCAGATTAAGTTTGATAAGCTTACATCGCATGATATCACATTTGTAGGTATCATCCAGACAGCACGAGCTTCAGGACTTGAGAAATTCCCTATCCCGTATGTACTTACAAACTGTCACAACAGCCTTTGTGCAGTTGGTGGAACAATCAATGAGGACGACCACATGTTTGGTCTCACATGTGCAAAGAAGTACGGCGGAATCTATGTACCACCTCATCAGGCAGTTATCCATCAGTTTGCACGAGAGATGCTTGCCGGCGGCGGAAAAATGATACTTGGTTCTGATTCACATACACGCTATGGTGCACTTGGTACTATGGCAGTCGGCGAGGGTGGACCTGAGCTTGTTAAGCAGCTTCTCGAACAGACATATGATATTGATATGCCTGAGGTAGTAGGTATTTACCTGACAGGAGAGCCGATCAAGGGCGTTGGACCACAGGATGTCGCACTTGCAATTATCGGAGAGGTATTCGGAAACGGCTTCGTAAAGAACAAAGTTATGGAGTTTGTAGGACCGGGTGTGTCTAATCTGAGCGTTGACTTCCGTATAGGTGTCGATGTTATGACAACAGAGACTACATGTCTTTCTTCTATCTGGAGAACAGATGACCAGGTTAAGGAATTCTTTGAGATTCACGGTAGGGCTGAGGACCACAAGGAGCTTAATCCGGGTGAGGTGGCTTACTACGACAGATTTATTGAGATTGATTTAAGCCAGATCCGCCCAATGATAGCTATGCCATTCCACCCAAGCAATACCTACACTATCGATGAGCTCAATGCAAACCTCATGGATATTCTCGATGACTGTGAGAAGAGAGCTGAGGTAAGCTTTGACGGCAAGGTGAAGCTTGATTTAAAGAGTAAGGTAAGAGACGGAAAACTGTATGTAGACCAGGGAATCATCGCAGGCTGTGCAGGCGGTGGATTTGAGAATATCTGCGATGCGGCTGACATATTAAACGGACATTCAATCGGAGCAGACGAGTTTACACTGAGTGTTTACCCGGCATCTACTCCAATATACATGGAGCTTGTGAAAAACGGAGCTGTAGCAAAGCTTCTTGAGACAGGTGCAATCGTAAAGACTGCTTTCTGCGGACCTTGCTTTGGTGCAGGGGATACACCGGCCAACAACGCATTCTCTATCCGTCATTCAACAAGAAACTTCCCTAACAGAGAGGGTTCTAAGGTACAGAACGGACAGATCAGCTCAGTGGCACTCATGGATGCACGTTCAATCGCTGCAACAGCAGCAAACAAGGGCTTCCTTACATCAGCAGCGGATATTGATGTCAACTTTACAAAGCCTAAATATTTCTTTGACAAGACTATATATGAGAATCGTGTATTTGACAGCCATGGAGTGGCAGATCCTTCAGTTGAAATCCAGTTCGGACCAAACATCAAGGACTGGCCGGCAATGAGTGCGCTTCCTGAGAATATGCTCCTTAAGGTGGTTTCAGAGATTCATGATCCTGTTACTACAACAGATGAGCTCATTCCTTCAGGAGAGACATCATCATATCGTTCAAACCCTCTTGGCCTTGCAGAGTTCGCACTTTCAAGAAAGGATCCTGAGTATGTAGGCAGAGCAAAGGAAATCCAGAAGGCCCAGAAGGCTATAGAGAGTGGTGAGTGCGCAGGAAAGGCTGTTCCTGAGGTTGCTGAAATCATGGGAGTAGTAAAGAAAAAATTCCCTGAGGCAAGCCATGAGAATATGGGCTTCGGAAGTACAATTTTTGCTGTTAAGCCAGGTGACGGCTCAGCAAGAGAGCAGGCTGCAAGCTGCCAGAAGGTACTCGGAGGCTGGGCAAATATCGCAAACGAGTATGCCACAAAGAGATATCGTTCAAACCTTATCAACTGGGGAATGCTTCCATTCATCATTGATGAGGGAGAGCTTCCGTTCCACAATCTCGACTATATCTTCCTTCCGGGAATCAAGAAGGAAATAGAGGATGCAAAGACGGAGTTTGAGGCATATGTTGTCAAGGATGGTGAATTAAAGCCATTTACACTGAAGATGGGTGAGCTCACAGATGATGAAAGAGAGATAATATTAAAGGGATGTCTCATCAACTATAACCGTAAATAAGGAGATTTTAATCCGATGGAAGAAACCGGAAAAGCTGGTAAAAAATCAAACATTGAGATAAATGCAGATAAGGGTGCGAAACAGAATTCGCACCCGGGGCGTGAGGAATGGCCACATCTGATCAGAATAGGTGTCATGGTATTTGTCACGTTTGCAGTCAGTATACTGTTTTTCTTTGCACTGTACAGATTTGAGGGCTTTGCAGGCATATGGAGCAAGCTGCTTGCGGCAGCAATGCCCATTATAATGGGACTTGTGCTTGCATACCTGATGAATCCTGTCATGCTGTGTCTGGAAAGATGCTTTAAAAAGCTTCTTTCCAAAAAGATAAAAAGCGAAAGCAAGCTGCGAAAGATTTCAAGAGCTCTTGCAATCACAGGCTCGGTTATTATTCTTGTAGCGATTATTTCGCTCCTCATTGCGGCTATTGTGCCTTCTGTCATAGCAAGTATATCAGGACTTATGAAGACACTGCCAAATAACGTTGCGGCATTCATCAACATGATAAAGAACGGCAATTTCGGGGACAGCAAAATAGCTGAGCTCGCGAGCACATGTTTACAGAATACAACCGACTACATTGAGGATTATGCCACAGAAAAGCTGATTCCTGAGGCACAGAAGTATGTTGCACAGATTACAACCGGTGTGATTTCGGTAGTCAGAGGCTTATTTAATTTTATTATCGGAATAATCGTGATGGTCTATGTGATGAGTATTCAGGAGACTCTCGCAGGACAGAGCAAAAAGATAATATATGCTGTCTGCAAGCCAAAGACAGGCAATATCATCATTGAGACGATCAGAAAGACAAATGAGATTTTTGGAGGCTTCATAAGCGGTAAGATTATAGATTCACTGATTATAGGTGTGATTGCATATTTCGGATGTCTGATTTTAAGGATTCCATCATCGGTGCTCGTTGCAGTGATTATCGGCGTCACAAATGTGATTCCGGTATTCGGACCGTTTATCGGTGCAATTCCATCGTTACTCATAGTAGTAATTCAGAGTCCGTGGCATGCGCTTTATCTCCTGATATTTATTGTCGTGCTGCAGCAGGTGGATGGTAATATAATAGGGCCTAAGATACTTGGCTCATCTACCGGTCTTTCGACCTTCTGGGTTATGTTTGCCATACTAATCGGCGGAGGAATGTTTGGTTTTCTTGGAATGTTACTTGGTGTTCCAACCTTTGCTGTGATATACTATATTGTGAAAAGAGTTGTTAATTATGCTCTCAGGAAAAAGAAGCTTCCTGAGGACACAAGGGATTATACAAAGACAACAGGCGTAGATACCAAAAATAATAAGCTTAAATACGAGTAGGTGAAATAAGTGGATAAATACGAATACAATCTCAAGCTGGATCAGATAAAAGCCCTAAGCGCCGAGGAGGGCTATATGAGCGCAGCAGAGATTGCGGATAGCATAAATTGGAACAAAATTAAAAATGTAAATACACTCGTTAAAATCGGCGAAATCTACGAGAAGGCCGAAAGATACCAGGATGCAAGGGACATACTTTTAATGGCCTATGACCGTTCACCAATCGGCAGGATGATTATATACAGACTGGCTGAGGTCGCCATCAAGATGGGTGATTATGATGCTGCTACAGAGTATTATGATGAGTTTGTTGAGATAGCGCCTCATGATGATATGAAGTATGTATTAAGATATGCCATCAAAAAAGGGCAGGGGGCTTCATTTGATGAGCTTATCACTATTCTTGAAGAGTACAAGGATGAAGAATACACTGAGGAGTGGGCATATGAGCTTGCATATCTATACCACAAGGCCGGAAAAGCCGATAAGTGTATAGATGCCTGCGATGAGCTCATTCTGTGGTTCGGAGACGGACCATATGTGGAGCGTGCGCTGGAGCTTAAGATGCTTTATCAGCCACTTACCAAGGCTCAGGAGGAAAAGTACAGACGATTCAAGGCAGAGAAGGAAAAGCCGGCTAAGATAAAGGATGAGGCTGAGGTCACTGAGATAGGTGCCATGGAGATGGTAAAGGGCGGAGAGATAGTGCATGATGACGTAACTATTCCGCAGATTACTGTAAATCAGGAGAAGTTCAATACTGTAAATTTACAGCAGGAGATTGCCAAGGGTATGCAGCAGATCATGGAGGCCAAGGGCAAGAATGAAGTTGCTGATACGATGGATACCATCAAAAAGATAGTTGAGGATATTCCTTATCTCAAGCTCGAAAAGGAGCAGGAAGAGTATGTACAGCAGCCGGAAGAGACAGAGCATATCGCTACAGATGAAGAGATAGATGGTTCACTTAAGTTGAATTTCAAGGAGCTTTTGGGTGAAGACGCTGACGGACAGATGTCTATGGTCATGAGTGAAAAGACTCAGCTTGAGCATCAGATTACAGGACAGATGTCTATACAGGATGTGCTTGAAGAATGGGAAAAGACCAGACATGCGGCTGAAATTGCACTTAAAGAGGCTGAGCAGCAGAAGCTTGAGTCAGCTAAGGCAAGAGCACTTCAGGAGGCAGGAGACATCATGGAGAGACTAAATGATGTCATTCCAAAGCTGGATGCAGGTGTCACTCCGAAGGAACTTCTTGAGGAGGAGTATTTGAAGGTGCCGGTTGATATTATAGAGCAGAAAGCTGCCGTGAAGGAGCCTGAAGAAGAGCAGAAACCGGATATGCAGGAGCTTTATGCAGAGGAGACTGTGGATGAAGTACAGGAGCCGCAGGAAGCACCGGAAGAGGCTATAGACGAAGCACAGGAGCCGCAGGAAGCACCTGAAGAAGCTATAGACGAAGCACAGGAGCCGCAGGAAGCACCTGAAGAGACTATAGACGAAGTACAGGAGTCGCAGGAAGCACCGGAAGATGCTGCAGATGAAGTCAAGGAACCGGTTGGAGAGCCGGAGGATATAATTATGGCAGAGGAGTCTGAGAAAGACGAGATACTCATGCAGCCGACTACCATGATGCCTGAAATAACAGATGATATGTTAAATGTCGATGATGATACATCAGATGATGAGACTTCACAGGAGAAAGAAAACGTTTCTGAGAAGAGAGATTTTGATCATGTGACATCATTTATCGAGCAGGAAATAGCCAAGATGACAGCAAAAAATCCGGGACTGGAGAAGAAGCTGGATATGGCTAAGACAAGAAAAATGCCGGATATTTCATTGCCGGAGGATTTAGACAGCGAAGAAGATGACTCGAAATTGAAAGAAACAAAACATATAAAAGAGCTTACAAGCGAACAGAAAGCTATATTTTCATATTTCATACCGGTAAAGGGTATGGAGGATCAGATCTGCAAGGCATATAATGCAGTGCTTGATCATTTCAACAGGAAAGAAAACGCATCCACAGGCAACCTCATTATACAGGGAGAGCAGGGTTGCGGAAAGACAATGCTTGCTACAAGCTTTATAAAGGTATTACAAAAAGATGGTGAACAGCTTACAGGAAAGATGGGCAAGATTGATGCTGCCGCACTCAATAAAAAGGATGTGCAGCAGGTAGTCAGAAAGATAACAGGAGGCTGTCTCATCATAGAAAGAGCCGGTGATATCGACCGCAGCATAGCTGCCCAGCTATCATTTTTGATGGAGCATGATATTACAGGAACACTCTATATACTTGAGGATACATCAAAGGGTATAAAGAAGGCTCTCTCAATGGATGAGGGCTTTGCATCCAAGTTCACGGAAAAGATATCGGTTCCTATTTTTACAAATGATGAACTCGTATTGTTTGCCAAATCGTACTCTGCAGAGCTTGGGTACAAGATAGATGAGATGGCTATTCTGGCATTGCATAACAGAATCAGCAATATTGAGAGGATAGACCAGGCTACCACTCTGACAGAGGTCAAGGATATAATTGACGAGGCCATAGACAGGGAGGCTCACAGCGGACTTAAGAAGGCTATAAGTATTCTGACAGCCAGGCGATATACAGATGATGACCGAATTGTACTCAAAGAGGATCATTTCAGGGAAAAATAAATACTTATGGGGGGTATATATATGTGTAATTTTACAGCAATGGATTGTTACCTGTTTGGTCAGGCAACACACTATGATATCTACAAGAAGATGGGTGCTCACTTAGCTGAGCGTAAAGGAAAAAAAGGAGTGTGCTTTGACGTCTGGGCGCCACATGCGAGGGAAGTATACGTGTTTGGTGAGTTTAACGACTGGAATGAGACCAGTCATGAGATGAAGCGTGTAGAGCCGGAAACCATGGGAGTGTATGAGCTTTTTGTACCGGGAGCGCAAAAGGGTCAGATGTATAAGTTTATTATAGTCACTGAACAGGGTGATAAGCTGTACAAGGCGGATCCATACGCAAACTACGCAGAGCTTCGTCCGGGAACAGCGTCAATCATCACAGATATCGAGCACTTCACATGGACTGACAAAGAGTGGATGGATAAGAGAGCAGCAAAGTCAGATGCTGATGTATATTCTTCACCTATGGCTATATATGAGTGTCATCCGGGCTCATGGATGAGACATCCGGGCAGGGATGATGAGGGCTTTTATACATATAGGGAGCTTGCAAAATCACTCATATCCTATGTGAAAACTATGGGATATACACATATTGAGCTTATGGGTATTTCAGAGTATCCGTTTGATGGCTCATGGGGATATCAGGTGACAGGCTACTATGCACCTACATCGAGGTATGGAGAGCCTGAGGATTTTGCATACTTTGTTGATCAGTGCCATAAAAATAATATCGGAGTAATCCTCGACTGGGTACCTGCACATTTCCCAAAGGATGCGCATGGACTTGCCAATTTCGATGGAACAGCCACATATGAGTATGCAGACCCAAGAAAGGGAGAGCATCCCGACTGGGGCACAAAGATATTTGACTACGGTAAGAATGAAGTAAAGAACTTCCTTATCGGAAGTGCACTTATGTGGATAGAAAATTACCACGTAGACGGACTCCGTGTGGATGCAGTTGCGTCAATGCTTTATCTTGACTATGGAAAGAACGACGGACAGTGGGTGCCAAACAAGTTTGGAGGAAATAAGAACCTCGAGGCAGTAGAGTTTTTCAAGCATATCAATACACTCATACTTGGAAGAAATCACGGAACTGTAATGATAGCCGAAGAGTCTACCGCATGGCCAAAGGTAACAGGCAAGGTAGAGGAAGACGGACTGAACTTCAGCTACAAATGGAACATGGGATGGATGCATGACTTCCTTGATTATATGAAGCTGGATCCATATTTCCGTAAAAATAACCACAACAAGATGACATTTGCGATGAGCTATAATGAGAGTGAGAAATATATTCTGGTACTGTCACATGATGAGGTGGTACATCTGAAGTGTTCTATGCTCAACAAAATGCCGGGCTTAGAAGGGGATAAATTCAAGAACCTCATGGCAGGATATGCATTTATGATGGGACACTGTGGAAAGAAGCTTCTTTTCATGGGACAGGAGTTTGCACAGAAGCAGGAGTGGAGTGAGGAAAGAGAACTCGACTGGTATCTGCTTGAGAATCCGGAGCATAAAAAGATCCAGAACTGGGTAAAGGAGCTGCTTCACCTCTATAGGAGAAACCGCTGTCTGTATGAGCTGGATTCAAGCTGGGAAGGCTTTGAATGGATAAATGCAAACGATGCAGACAGAAGCATCTTCAGCTTTATCAGAAAGAGTAAGGATGGCAAGAATAATATGCTCTTTGTCATCAATTTCACACCGGTAGAGAGACCTGATTACAGAGTCGGAGTGCCAAAGCACAAGACATATCAGCTCGTTTTAGATAGTGAGGATCCTAAGTTTACCGGCAAAACGGTACAAGCGCCTGTAAAGAAGGCTGCAAAGGGCAGAGGCAAGGCAGCAAAACAGTCATATAAGAAGCTGGACTATAAGGCAGTCAAATCAGAGTGTGACGGCAGACCATTTTCATTTGCTTATCCACTTGCGCCTTACGGAGTTGCTGTATTTAAATACTAATATACCGGTAAACAGCAGGGTAAAGGACCGTGCCAATTTAAGGCGCGGTCTTTATTTTTGCGTATTATATGTCGATATATAGTAAAAAGATAACTATTCAGAACCACCCCCTCACATATGAGCAAAAAATATCCATAAATAAAGGCTGCAGAGATGGTATATATGCAGGGCACGGAGCAGGAAATATGCAGATAGAGAATTTGATTAATAAAAGCACAGATACGAAAAATACGGACACAAAAACCATAAATGACATGACAGCGGGTATGCGTGTGTCAGACTACATAAAGACAGACAGCAGTGACAATATGTCAAAAAAGGCGGCTGTTGTCGGTTCGTCAAACTCTGTTGATATGTCGGATACGATATATGCAAGACCACAGGCTAAAAACGAAGCCGGGAACAACGATGACACAGATATGGCAGAAAATCTGCTAAATGACATGAATCAGACCTCAGAAAACAGGCGAAATGATATGATTGTCACTGCAAGCACCACAACGAGTGATGATTACAAAGCTGCAAAGGATGACGGCTACGATGTCATTGTCACTGAGACCGATAAGATAAAAGCAGTGCTGGCAAAGGCAGGTGTAGATATATCCATATATGGAGATGATCTGAGCAAGGAGCAGCTCACAGACATCACGGGAAGCCAGACTGAAGCGGCCATGCTTGTCAATCAGATGAAAGCATATGATATTCCTGCTACAGATGACAATATAAAGGCAGGTACAGATGCCATAGACCGGGCAAAGAGCCTTACAAATATATCCAATGAGACAAAGGCATATCTGGTCAGAAATAACATGAATCCGACGGTTTCCAATGTATACAAGGCTACGTACAGCAGCAGTCAGGTACAAGATTACAGGCAGAAAACCAAAATGACGGAGATATCAGATGAGCTGTTTGAGGAGCTTAAGCCACAGCTTAAACAGATATTAGAGGAAGCTCATATAGACAGTAGTGATGAGAATCTGAATCAGTGCAGATGGCTGATAGATGAAGATATAGCCGTTACACCTGATAATGTGCTGCTTGCGAATCAGGTAGACTGCATCAACGCAGCAAAAGAAAATGTGAGCAGTGATTTTTATGCAAGGGCAGTGACAGAAGCACTGGCAATGGGAAAAAAGGCTACAGATGCCACTATGTCACAAGATGGTCTGACATTTGACATGGCAAAGAAAGCCTGTGATGTATTAGGTGAGGCGACCGCAGATGACATTGTCACATTAGAGTCAGATAACATACCTGTCACGATAGAGAATCTGTCAAAGCTTATAGCTGCAAGAGGCAAGGATAGTGCAGCATCGAAGGCCTTATCGGATAAAGCTGCGGATAATCAGATTACAGACAGCCGGGAAGCAAGGCTTGTGACAGCTCAAAGAAAGCTTGAGGAAGCGAGACTTTCCATGACAGCAGAAGCCAACCTTTCACTCATAAAAAAAGGAGTTTCAATAGACACAGAGCCTATTGAACGTGTAGTGGAGCTGCTTAAGCAGCAGGAAAATAAATACTACGGAGCGCTGTTTGGTGAGAGCAGTGTAGAGGCATCTGATGATAGGGTACGTATGTACAATAATGTCTGTGATATTTTCAATCAGATGAAGCAGCAGCCGGCGTATGTACTGACCCTGGAATCCGCTGATGACACTGTGTATGAGCTGTATACAGCAGGCAAAGCAATGAAGCAGTCATTAGAAGCAGCAGCCTCAGGATATGAGACTCTTATGACATCACCGCGGGCAGATATGGGAGACAGTATATCAAAAGCATTTCAGAATGTGGATGATATACTTAAAGAACTTCAGATAGATACATCTGAAAGCAATCGCAGGGCTGTACGGATACTTGCGTACAACAGTACCGACATCACAGAGGACAATATAAAGCAGATAAAGTCTGTAGATGAGCAGGTGCAGAGAGCATTCAGCGATATGACACCGGCGGTGACGATTGAGATGATAAAAAGAGGCATATCACCGCTTGATATGAGCATGAGTGACATAAGTGAAACTGCCAGACGGATAAAATCAGAAAATCCTGACGAAAGGGATGAGAAATTCAGCGAGTTTCTCTGGAAGCTTGAAAAGAAAAATGAAATCTCAGAGGAGGAAAGAGACTCATATATAGGCATATACAGGCTTATTTCACAGGTGGAGCAGTCAGATGGTGCTGTGATAGGCTCACTTGTTAATCAGGGAGCAGATATTACAATGAAAAATCTGCTTACAGCGGTCCGGGTACGAGGAAAGAGTGCCATGGACTATAAGGTGGACGATACCTTTGCCGGAGTGGACAGTGTAAGCAGGGGCATTAAAATTGACTCACAGATAGAAAGCGCATATCATACAAACTGCCTAAGGGATGTGCTTGATACACTTTCACCTGAGAAAATGGAGTTTGTGCAGTATGACAGCTGGCTTGATATGACTCCGGAGCAGTTAAGGCAGGCTGTATATGAGGCAGACGAGGATAACGCACTGTCAGAGCAATATGCCACAGAACAGCTAAGACAGTTCAATCAGGCAGTTTCGGTGCCTGAGAACGTATATGCTTTTCTAGAGAAATATGATGTAAAAACAACCGCGGTAAACCTCATGGCTGCGTCACGGCTAATGAAAAATCCGTCAGAGGCAGTAAGAAATCTCTGGGAGCGTGGAGACAGTGCTACGGCAAGGGCTCTTTTGGATGAGACTCTCAGACGGTTTTCTGAGTCGGTCAAAAATCCAAAGGAGCTTGCGCAGGCGCAGGAAACGCTGGCTGATACAGCAGAGCATGTTATGGATTCGATGATTATAGAGGATAGGCACACCGGTTCAATAGACCTCAGACAGATGAAGCTATTATGCAGTCAGCTAAGGATAGCTTCAAATATGTCGAGACAGGAAAACTATATTGTACCAATAGAGACTGCAGACGGGGTCACAGGTATGAAGCTTAGTATAGTAAGAGGCGAGGATAAAAAGGGCATGGTTGACATATTCCTTGAGGATAAAAAATGCGGCAGAGTAGCTGCATATTTTGAGGCAAAGGAAAACTCAGTATCTGCTATGATAGTCACAGACGATGAGCAGACTAAAAAGCTGTTTGAAGATAATATCACTATGTTTGAGGCAGGAATAAGTGATGGTGAACAGCGTGTGCGCATAGATGTGGCACTGGAGCATGATATATCTGCAAAAGAGTCTAAGATGTCAGATATGAAATCGAATACTGAGTCAGATAATGAGACTAAAAAGCAGCTTGATGGCAGTGAAAGTGTCCAGACAACCAGACTATATCACATCGCAGAGCAGTTTATTGTAAATGTCCAGAGGGTGATTGCGCAAGATAGTCTGTAACACCGATATATATTGCATGTGCCAGGTCATCCTGATAGTTTTTGTCAGTAAGAAGAAGTGTCTCAGCAGGATTACTCAAGAATCCACATTCTACGATTACGGTCGGGGATGTGGATTTTTTTAGTATAAAGTATTCTTTATTGGGCTTAATGCTTCGTGGCTTTGCGACACAAAGAGAAGTGTTTAAAGCTCCAAGAACAGAGGATGCGAGCTCTTTTCCTGCATCAGAGGCTTCATAATAGAATACCTGTGGACCGCTGCTTGAATTGTCCTCAAAGCTGTTTTGATGGATACTGATGCTGACTGCCACATTGCTTCTAGACATCAGGGCAGTTCTCTTTGTCAGATCATCTGTCTTTGGATGCTTGGAATTATCCGGGGCGAGGTCGCAGTCGGTGGTTCTGGTCATGACAACAGTAAAGCCTCTGTTTTCAAACAGCTGTTTAAGCGCCATTGCAATACTCAGGTTGACATCCTTTTCCATGACGCCGGAGGTGGAAATCTTACCGGGATCACTTCCACCATGTGTTGATTGTAGTTTACGCAAATTGTGATATGTATTGAGATTAGATAGCCTTTTTCTATAAGTCCTTACAGTAAACGCTTGAGAATAAATGTTCCAGTTCATTTCCGAAGTTATATGAGATTTTAATTTTGCGGTTTTCGTAAACTGTTATCTGGTCTATCATTTCCACAATAATATCTCTGTCTAATTCTTCAA
>ENA-UBIJ01000416-UBIJ01000416.1-human-gut-metagenome-genome-assembly--contig:-NODE-416-length-20553-cov-8.136452_pt1 | contig 20553 bp, 17 predicted proteins | sample MGYA00244944_ERZ654876 | MGnify/ENA primary metagenome ERZ654876 (study PRJEB26926, sample SAMN06164748) | human gut metagenome | biome: ENVO:00009003; feature: ENVO:2100002; material: ENVO:00002003...
GTATAAGAGACAGTGATGGGGCCGGTGACGATGGGCGGGAAGAAGCGCATGACCTTCTTCGCGCCGAGCATTTTGAACAGCAGCGCGAGCACGAGGTAGAGAAGACCCGCGATCACGATGCCGCCGAGCGCGTAGGCGAGCTTTTCATCGCCGCTCATACCGGCGTATTTGCCGGCGTCCAGCTTGGCGACGGTCTCGAAGCCGCCGAGGTAAGCGAACGAGGAGCCGAGGAACGCGGGGACCTTCATCTTGGTGCAGACGTGGAAGAGGAGCGTGCCGAGGCCGGCGAAGAGCAGAGTGGTCTGGATGGAGAGCGGCAGGCCGTAGCCCTGCACGAGGATGGGGACGAGCACCGTCGCGCCGAACATGGCGAACATGTGCTGCAAGCCCAGCACCAGCATTCTGGGGGTGCCCAGCTGGCGGGCGTCATAGATGGCTTCGTGTCCGAGTTCTTTCTTCATGTGATTTTCCCTCTTTCTTCTGATTTTGATGTATGTTCTTATTTGACCAAACGACTCAGCGCCCCGCGCGGGCAAAAAAAGAGACCGGTAAAAAATTACCGGTCAAAGGAAACAATATCATTATCAACAAAAACGGTGCTGATAAAAATAGAAACACCAGCAGGAAGGAATTTCTTTTTGTACACATACTGCGTCATGGCTGTGTCCTCCCTCGTTTGTTTCTTTTGCAAATGATACAGGACGGGAGAGGAAAAAGCAAGATGGGATTTTAGCCAAGAAACACGAAAGACGTTTGCCCCTTTTGTGCAATGCGGCAAAGAACAGACGACGCTTTGCGCCGCGCCCACGCATTGACGGCGTGCGGAAAAGCTGATATAATCCATAATGACGGAATATGTGAACGTTCGAGGGACACCATGAAGAAGAACGAAAAGAAGGAAACCACCGCCCAGCACCGCAATAACCCCAACGTCCTCGGCCTGCGCGCGGACGTGGTCGAGCAGCGCATCACCGATACGCTGGAGACGAACTATATGCCCTACGCGATGTCGGTCATCGTCTCGCGTGCCATTCCGGAGATCGACGGCTTCAAGCCGTCGCACCGCAAGCTTCTGTACACCATGTACGAAATGGGGCTTCTCACAAAGCCCCGCACCAAATCCGCCAACATCGTCGGCCAGACGATGAAGCTGAACCCGCACGGCGATGCCGCCATCTATGAGACGATGGTGCGTCTGGCGCGCGGCAACGAGACGCTGCTGCACCCGTTCGTCGACTCCAAGGGCAACTTCGGCAAGGTCTATTCGCGCGATATGGCCTACGCCGCCTCGCGTTACACCGAAGCGAAGCTCGAGCCGATCTGCGCCGAGCTGTTCCGCGATATCGACGCCGATACCGTCGATTTTGTCGACAATTACGACGGCTCCATGCAGGAGCCTGTGCTGCTGCCGACAACATTCCCGAACGTGCTGGTCTCGGCCAACATGGGCATCGCTGTCGGCATGGCGTCGAATATCTGCTCGTTCAATCTGGCCGAGGTCTGCCGCACGGCGATCGCGCTCATCAAAAACCCGAACGCGGATCTGCTGGACACGCTTCCGGCCCCGGATTTCCCGACGGGCGGCGAAATTCTCTACGATCCTGCCCAGATGCAGCAGATCTACGAAACGGGCCGCGGCTCGTTCCGCCTGCGGGCAAAGTGGCGCTATGTCAAGGACGGGAACATGATCGAGATCTACGAGATCCCCTACACAACGGCCACGGAGATCATTCTGGACAAAGTTGCCGAGCTGATCAAGGCAAATAAGATCCGCGAGATCAGCGATATGCGCGACGAAACCGACCTGAACGGTCTGAAGCTCACCATCGACTTGAAGCGCGGCGCGGACCCGGACAAGCTCATGCAGAAGCTGTTCAAGACGACGACGCTGCAGGATGCGTTCGGCTGCAACTTCAACATTCTCATTGCCGGTATGCCGCGCGTGATGGGCGTGCGCGAAATTTTCTCCGAGTGGACGGCGTGGCGCACCGAATGCGTCCGGCGCAGACTCTATTTCCAGATGAACAAAAAGAAGGACAAGCTGCACCTGCTGAAGGGCCTCGGCAAAATTCTTCTCGATATCGACAAGGCCATCCGCATTATCCGCGAGACGGAGCTGGATGCGGAGGTCGTCCCGAACCTCATGATCGGCTTCGGCATCGATCAGGTACAGGCGGAATACGTCGCGGAGATCAAGCTGCGCAACATCAACAAGGAATTCATCCTGAACCGGTTGAAGGAGACGGAGTCCCTTGAAAAGGAGATCGCCGACCTCGAAGCGACGCTCAGCTCTGAGAAAAAGGTGCAGGCGCTCATCTGCAAGGAGCTGGAGCAGGTCGCGCAGAAATACGGTAAGGAGCGCAGGACGACCCTTGTGTATGACCACGAGCTTCCGCAGGAGCCGGACGACGAGCCGGAAAACGACTATCCCGTCACGGTCTTCCTCTCCCGCGAGGGCTATTTCAAGAAGATCACAGCGCAGTCGCTGCGGATGTCCGGCGAACAGAAATTCAAGGAGGGCGACAGCCTGCTTCTGACCCGCCCGGCGCAGAACAGTGAGGAGATGCTGGTCTTTACCGACAAATATCAGGTCTACAAGACGAAAATTTCCGATTTTGCCGACGGAAAAGCCTCCACGCTCGGCGATTTCCTGCCCGGTAAGCTCGGCTTCGATGAGGGCGAGAGCTTCCTGACGGTCATTTTCCCCGGAAAATACGAGGGCAATCTGCTCTTCGTCTTTGAAAACGGCAAGGCGGCGAAGGTCGCTGCGAGCTGCTATGACACCAAATCCAACCGCAAGCGGCTGACGGGCGCATACTCCGACAAGAGCCCGCTCCGGGCTGTGATCGATCTGCCGGAGGAAAAGCAGATCGTCATCCGCGCAACGGACGGGCGCGTGCTCGTGTTCTCCACGGCGCAGCTTTCCGCCAAGACCACGCGCGCGACGCAGGGCGTCGCTGTGATGAGCCTGAAGCGAAAGGCCACCATCGAATCGGCCGCGGAGCTGGAAAAAACACCGCTCAGCAACGTAGGCCGCTATTCGGCCCGGACGCTGCCCGCCGCAGGCGCGCTCCTGCGCGGAGAGGACGTCGGCGAAACACAGATGAAGCTGGATATCTGATAAAAAAGAAGTACGGGAGGACGACGGTTTGAAACGTGAAACGCTCAAGACCATCTGGCAGATGGGATGGAAGATCACCCTTGGCAGCGCCATTTTCGCACTCGGCTTCGATCTGTTTCTGGAGCCGAACAATCTGAACGTCGGCGGCATGAGCGGTCTGGCGATGATCCTGCGCGAGCTTCTGGGCTTCGGCCAGATCGGCGTGATCACCATGCTTTTGAACGTACCGCTGTTTGTCCTCGGCGCAAAGAAGCTTGGCAGAAAATTTCTGTTCGGTTCGCTGTCCGGGATGCTGCTGAGCTCCGTATTCATCGATCTGTTCGCCTTTATCCCCGCGCCGAAAACGGAAATTCTGCTCGACAGCCTCTATGGCGGCATTCTCGTCGGGCTTGGCATCGGCCTTGTGTTCCTGTCCGGGGGCACGACGGGCGGCTCCGATATCGCAGCCAGACTGCTGCGCCGCCGCTTCCGCTCGGCCAGTCTCGGCAAGGTCATGCTGGCGATCGACCTGTTCATCATCACGCTGACCGGCATCGTGTTCCACGATCTGTCCAAGACGCTCTACAGTGCGCTTCCGCTGGCGGCATCGTCGTTCGTGATGGATCAGCTGCTCTACGGGCTGGATCATTCGACCGTCGCGCTGATCATCTCCGAGCACTACCAGACCGTCTCCGAGCAGATCGGAACCCGGCTCGACCGCGGCGCGACCGTACTGGAGGGCAGCGGCAGCTATACCGGCAGTCCCCGGCCCGTGCTGATGTCCGCCGTGCGGCAGAAGGAGTTGCCGGAGCTGAAATCCATCGTGCGTGAGATCGATCCGGACGCGTTTGTGATCCTGCTTCCCGCGCACCAGGTCCTGGGCGAGGGCTTCCGCGTCTCGGGTGAGGAATTATAACGGCAAGGAGGGGCTGCTTTGAAACGCTGGATGATGACGGCTGCGCTTGCTCTGCTGCTGGCAGCCCTGTGCGGGTGCAGCAGGCTGGTCCCGTCCTCCTACACCCTTGTGACCCCGCACAACACGGGCACAAAGGCCGAGCCGCAGAGCGACGTGCTGACGGTTCGCGATTATAAGTCGCTCAAGAACGCCCTGCGGACGCTCGTGCAGAACGGCGTGGAGCATGGCGTGATCCATACGAGCCAATATTCCGGCGACGTCGAGGAGGATCTTCCTGCCGCCGTGTACGAGTTTTCGCGCGAGGATCCGATCGGCGCGTACGCCATCGACTATATCACGCACGACTGTACGCTGATCGTCGCCTATTACGAGATCAGGATCGATATCACGTTCCGCGATGTGCGCACGCCGCTGGACGAGATCGAATATGTCGGCAGCGAGTCGGAGGCAAAGCGTCTGCTGTGTCAGGCGCTGGAGAATTACGACGACCATCTGACGCTCTACGCGACCTATCCGGGCCAGCCCGACTATGCGGCGCTTGTGCAGGATTACTGCGGCGCGCATCTGAAGGAGCAGTCCGCGCAGCCGGAGCTGACCGTCACGTCCTATCCGGCTGACGCCCGCAACCGCATTGTGGAGCTGGTATTCGACTATCCGGCCTCCCGGCTGGAGCTGCGGAGTATGCAGCAGGACGTATCCGAGAGTCTGCGCGCAGCGGAAATTTATGTCCGCTACTGCACGAGCGAGACGGAAAAGGCCTCGCTGCTGTTTACGTATCTGGCCGAGCGCTTCCCATATCAGGAGGGCACCAGCCGCACCCCGGTCTATTCCGCGCTCTGCCAGGGCATTGCCGACAGCAAAAGCATGGCGCAGAGCTGGCAGCTGCTGTGCGATGAGGCGGGCCTTACCTGCCAGACCGTCAGCGGTATGCGCGGCAGCGAAAGCTATTACTGGAACATCATGCAGCTTGACGGCGGCTACTGCCACGTCGATATCCTGCGCGACCTGCTTGGCGGCGGAACGCTCCGGCTGCGATATGACGAGGATATGACGGGCGAATATTACTGGGATCAGCCCCAGACGCCCGCCTGCCCGGCACCCGTTCCGGAGGAGCCGCCCGTCGAGGACGCGGAAGAGTCTGCGCCTCCCGCTGAGGAAGACCCCGGCACAGCCGATCCCCCTGGCGAGGAGCCTGCACCGCCGGAGGAGCCGCAGCCTCCCATTTCTGACGAGCAGACCTGACAAAATGCCCGGACGCGCTGCCGTCCGGGCATTTTCGTGCCATGCTCCGCAGGATAAGGGAAGCCTTGCGCGGCTGCGCGGGATGTGGTAAGATAAGAAAAAACAAAGGAAGCGCATTGCATGGAAACACAGAGGCTGCCGGAGGGCGTGGAGCTTTCCTATACGGACCGCGCCGTGCATCTGACGACGAACGGCGCGCTTATGACCTATCTGCGGCAGCGGGGCAACGGCTCGCTGCCGCTCAGCCGCATGATTCTGGACGGCTACGCGGCGGAGCACGGCGCGCAGCTGCACATTACGGAGCGCTCCATGGCCACGGAGCTGCTGATCCACGCGTATCTGGACGGCATTTTTGACCGCTGGATGCGCGCCGGAGAGGCGCACGGGCATCAGGACAGAAGGCTTTACAAAACGGCGAAGCGGCTGAAAAACGCGACCGCCGTGATCGATATGGGCGAGCGCAGCGTCGACGCGAACCGGTGGGTCTTCGACCTGCTTGCCCCTGGCTACGGGATCCTCTGCTTCCTGCTGGGAAGCCGGGCGTGAGGAGTCTTTATGAATGCATTGACGGAAAAACGATATCTGACGCTGCCGGAGCCGTCCGCCGGAGATACGCTTGCCGCGCGGGAACGGCTGCTGGCCGCGCTGCCGGAGGGCTGCCGTCTGACGCTCGGGTGTATGCAGCAGCTGTATCCGGTGCTGCACGAGGCGGGCTATCGCGTTACGGTGACGCTCTGCCCGGGTGCGGGCGGGACGGATGTCGTGCGCGTCGAGCCGGGGGACACGACAGACCGGAATTATGGTCTTTGCCTCGATATCGGCAGCACGACGATGCAGATGGAGCTTGTCGACCTGCTCTCCGGGAAGACGCTTGCGGAGGCAGCCTGTACCAACAGCCAGACGCAGTTCGGCGCGAACATCCTCGACCGCATTCTGGCCGTGAAGGAGAACCCTGACAATCTGCACACGCTTCAGGCGCTGACGCTTGACGACGTGCGGCAGATGATCGAGCGCTGCTGCGCGCAGACTGGTGTTCCGCCGGAGGCTGTCTCGGCCATGACGGTCGGCGGCAATACGACGATGCTGCACTTTTTCCTCGGCTGCGACCCGTGGCAGGTGTTCCAGAGTCCCTATACGCCGGTATTTTTTGACCCCGGCGTGCTGCGCGCATCGGAGCTTGGACTTCCCATCGCGGGGAATATTTTCTGTATGCCCGCGATCGCAAATTACCTGGGCGGCGATATCACGAGCGGTCTTCTGATGACGGATCTCGACACGCGGGAGGATCTGGCGCTGTTTCTCGATATCGGCACAAACGGCGAGCTGGTGCTCGGCTGCCGGGAATTTCTGCTCATGGGAGCGGGAGCTGCCGGGCCTGCGCTTGAGGGCGCGGTCAGCAGATCCGGTATGCGCGCCGAGCCGGGCGCGATCTGCCGCATCAAAATCGGGCCTGACAACCGGCTCCGGTACGAGACGGTCGGGGGTCTCGCGCCGAAGGGCATCTGCGGCTCCGGCATTCTCGATCTGATCGCGGAGGGGTTTCTGTCCGGCTGGATCGATTCAGCGGGAAATCTGCAGAAAAGCGCCTCGCCGTGCATCCGCGACGTGTGGGACGACACCAGACAGCGCAACGTCCCGGCCATTATCTATGCCTACGACGGCAATGTGCCGCTCTATTTTACACAGGACGACATCGGGGAATTTCTGACCTGCAAGGCCGCCGCGTATACGATGGTCGCGACGCTTCTGGAAAGCGTGAACGTCAGTCCGTCGGAGATTGGCGCGTTCTATCTCGCGGGCGGCTTCGGGACGCATTATGATCTGGAATCCGCGATCACGGTCGGTCTGTACCCCGATCTGCCGCGCGAAAAATTCAAAATTCTCGGCAACTCCTCCCTCGCAGGCGCAAAACGCCTGCTGCTGGATACGGGCTGCCGGGCGCGGCTGGATCAGATCCGCGCGCTTGCGACGTATGTGCAGTTCGGGGAGATGGAAAAATTCGTAGAGAATATGCAGGCGGCCAGATTCCTGCCGCACACGGACGCGTCGCGCTACCCGAGCGTGATGCGGAGGCTGCGGGAACGCGGCAAGGTTTCCCCTCCGGGGAAGCTGGCTGCGGAGCGAAGCGGAGCAGACTGATGCGGTTGAGGCAGTTGTATTTTGCTTGAGATTTCCAAAAATTGAAACTGTTCCCCGGCCCTCATCCGGCCCTTCGGGCCACCTTCCCCAGTGGGGAAGGCTTTCGGTGCGCGCCCGCAGCTTTCTGTTGTTTTTTGTGGATACCTGTGATAAAATAAAAAAAGAAATCAGAAACGGAAGGATTTCCGCATGATTCAAATCGAAACAACATCGCATGACCCGTTTTTTAATCAGGCGTTTGAGGACTATGTGTTCCGCACCTACCGTGAGGGCGATGTGCTGCTGCTGTGGCGCAACCGGCCTGCTGTCGTCGTCGGGTGCTATCAGAATATCTGCCGGGAGGTGCATATGCGTGCGCTTCTGGACAGGGGTATTCCCGTCGTGCGCCGGATGTCGGGCGGCGGGACGGTCTATCATGACCTTGGGAACCTCAACTATACGCTCATATCCGACCAGACGGGGCCGCTCGACTACGACCGCTGTCTGGAGCCGGTCATCCGGGCGCTGAACGCGCTCGGCGTTCCGGCGCAGAAAAACCGCACCTGCGATATCGCCGTGGACGGCAAAAAAATCTCCGGCAGTGCGCAGAAGATCGCGGGCGGGCGCGTCCTGCACCATGGGACGCTGCTGTTTGATTCCGACCTGTCGCTGCTGGATGAGATCACGACCGGCAGGAAAAACGACGCGTTCTGCTCCAAGGGAACGGAATCGGCCATCTGTACGGTCACGAATCTGCGCCCTTATCTCAAGGACGACTGCGAGATCGTCACGTTCGCAAAGCGGATGGCGGAGCAGTTGCTGCCGCCCGACTCGGAGCAGATCCGGCTGACAGAGCCGCAGCTTGCCGAGGTACGGAGGCTTGCGGATGAGACTTATCATGCGTGGGACTGGACGTGGGGCAAGACCCCGGCCTTTACGTATGAAAAGAGTGCCGAATTTGCCGGGAAACCGATTTTTGTGCGGTATGAGGCCAGGCGCGGCCTGCTCCGCAATGCCGAGGTGCGCTCTGACGCGCTTGACGCGCAGGCGCTGTGCGCCATGCTGAACGGCGTCCGGCTCGATCCGGCGCTGTTTCTGGAGCTTTGCCGGACGCTTGCGGGCGAACGGGCGGAAGAATTACTGGATTGTCTGATGTAATGAAAAGGAGCATTTGATTATGGAAAAGCAGCTTGTTATGCCGAAATTGCAGCCCGAAATGAAGAGCGGCGTTCTGTGCGCCTGGCTCAAGGACGAGGGCGACGAGATCCACAAGGGCGACGCCCTGTACGAGATCGAGACGGACAAGGTCGTCAACCAGATTGAGGCCACGGAGGACGGCATTCTGCGCCGTCAGCTGTGCGAGGAGGGCGACACCATCGACGCGCTGGCCCCGGTCGCGATCGTCGAAACGAAGTAAAGGCGGGAGACGGAATGGAACGGAAACCTGAATGGCTGCGCGTCCGTTATAACCAGCAGGCCGTGAGCGAGGTTGCGGAGCTGATGCGCGATCTGAAGCTCAACACGGTCTGCAAGGCGGCAAACTGTCCGAATCTCGGCGAGTGCTATCAGAAGCACACCGCCACGTTTATGATCCTCGGCGATGTCTGCACCCGCAACTGCCGGTTCTGCAACGTCACGTGCGGCAAGCCCCTGCCCCCCGACCCGGACGAGCCGGAAAACGTCGCGCAGGCGGCAAAAAAGCTGGGGCTGCGCCACGTCGTTCTGACCTGCTCGACGCGCGATGATTTGCCGGACGGCGGCGCGGAGCACTTTGCGAAGACCGTCCGCGCCATCCGCGCGCTGTGCCCCGGCACGACGGTCGAGACGCTGACGAGCGACATGAAGGGCAGCCATGAGGCCGCCGACATTGTCATCGCCGCGCATCCGGATGTGTTCAATCTGAATATTGAGACGGTCAAAGAGCTTCAGAAGGCCGTCCGCCCGCAGGCGGGCTATGAGCGGACGCTGGGCGTTCTGCGCTATGTAAAGGAAAAGGATCCGACGATCCTGACCAAGACCGGATTCATGGTCGGCCTCGGCGAGACGGACGAGCAGATTTCGGTCCTCATGGATGATATTCTGGCCACCGGCTGCGACATTCTGACGATCGGACAGTATCTCCAGCCGTCGGAAAAGCACTGGAAGCTCGACCGGTACGCAACGCCGGAGGATTTTGCGCGCTATAAGCAGCTGGCGCTAAGTAAGGGCTTCCGCCATGTGGCCTCCGCGCCGCTGGCCCGCAGCTCCTACCGCGCGTGGGAGGCGCTGGAGGACGTGCATGATCTATATTGAGACGGGTTCGACCGACGTTTACTATAATTTTGGCCTTGAGAACTATTTTGCCACGGAAAAGCGCCTGCCCGATACGGTTTTCCTCTTCTGGCGCACAACGCCGACGCTGATGGTCGGCAAGTACCAGAATATTCTCGAAGAGATCAACAAGCCGTATGCCGACGCGCACGGGATCCATCTCGTGCGCCGTATGTCCGGCGGCGGGACGATCTACACCGATCTCGGCGGCTGGCAGTTCACGTTCATTGAGCACTCGCCGGAGCAGCAGATTGAATTCGCGCAGTATATCGGTCCCGTCGTGGACGCCGTGCGCGAGCTGGGCGCGGATGCCAGCTTCAATGGCCGCAACGATCTGCTGATCGACGGCAGGAAATTTTCCGGCAACGCGCAGTACCGTCTGGGCGACTGTATTGTGCACCATGGCTCTTTGCTCTATGACACGAACATCGAGCAGATGGTCGCGTCCACCACGGTCGACCCCTATAAAATTCTCTCCAAGAGCATCAAATCCGTGCGCGACCGCGTGACGAATATCTCCGAGCATCTGCCGCGCAGGCTTTCTGTGGAGGAGTTCAAATCCTGCATGGTGCGCCATCTGATGCGCGGCAGCACGGATACCTATACCGTCACTCCGGAGGACGACGCGCGCATCAACCAGCTGGCGCAGGAGAAATTCGCCGCATGGGACGCGATCTACGGCAAGAATCCGCGCTTCAATCTTGAACGCACAGGCCGCTTCCCAGGCGGCAAACTCACGTTCCGGCTGGACGTGCAGCGCGGCGTGATCCGCAGTGCGTCCGTCTGGGGCGATTTCTTCTCCACGCTCTCCGCCGAGGCGATCACCGGCGCGCTCACCGGCTGCCGGTATGACCGGGCCGCCGTTCTGGATGCGCTGCGGAAAAACGGGATCGACGGTGCGGTCTATCAGATCAGCGCCGCGGACATGGCCGCGCTGATCGCGGACTGACTGACCAGAACGCAGCCCTTTCGAGGGCTGCGTTTTTCGCACAATTCATAGTTTTTTTACGGATATGGGCTTGCATTTTCAGGGAATGTGTGGTATTATCTCGCTGAAAATTAAATGTGTCTAATTTTTGTTAGCCGTATCTAACATTGAGTGCGGCAGCAATCCAGAACAGGAGGTACATTTTATGAAACATCTTGGTTTGTTCGCGGCTGGCGTTCTGTTTGGCACCGCCGGTCTGAAGATCCTCAGCAGCAAGGAAGCAAAGAGCGTTTACGCGCACACCACCGCAGCCGTTCTGCGCGCCAAGGACTGCGTCATGCAGGCCGTGACGACCGTGCGTGAGGGTGCGGACGATGTCTACGCAGACGCCAAGGCCATCAACGACCGCCGCGCTGCCGAGGCTGCACCTGAGGTGATCGAGGATACCGCTTCGGACGCGGAATAAGCCCGTTAGGTTTGCAAAGGAAGAGCCGTTTTTACGGCTCTTCTGTTTTTCGGAGGTACAAATCAGCATATGAAGTGTAACATTCTGCATGAGACGCCCGGGCGTATGCGCGTGCATCTCGCGCTTCGCCGGATGTCGCTGCGCGAAGCGGATCTGTTGGAATATGATCTGAAGGGCGTTGCCGGTGTCGTGTCCGTCAAGGTCTTCGACCGGACACAGGACGCCGTCATCACCTATACCTGCCCGCGTGCGGATATCGTGCGGGCGCTCTCGTCCTTCTCGTTCACGTCAGAGCGGGCGCTTGCCCGCCTGCCGGAGCATACGTCCCGCGCGCTCAACCGCGAGTATGAGGACAAGCTCGTCTTTGCCGTCTGCCGCCGCGCGTTCTCGCGGCTGTTCCTGCCGGTTCCGGTGCAGACGGCCATCGCGCTGTTCCGCTCGGTCAAATACATCCGCGCAGGACTCAGTGCCCTGCTGCACGGCAAACTCTCTGTCGCCGTGCTCGACGCGACGGCCGTGACCGTCTCGATGGTGCGCGGCGACTCCGACACCGCAGGCTCCGTCATGTTCATGCTGCGGCTGGGTGAAATTCTGGAGGAGTGGACGCACAAGAAGTCTGTCGCCGATCTGGCCGGTGCGATGGCGCTGAACGTCGACAAGGTATGGCTGCAGTCCGGCGAAACCGAGCTGCTCGTCCCCATCGGCGATGTGAAGCCCGGCGACCGGATGATCGTGCGCACCGGCAATCTCATTCCGCTCGACGGCAAGGTCGTCTCTGGCGAGGCGACGGTCAATCAGGCGTCCATCACCGGTGAGTCCATGCCCGCGCCGAAGCGCGAGGGCAGCTATGTCTATGCCGGGACGGTCGTGGAAGAGGGCGAGTGCATTGTAAACGTGGAAAAGGCGCTCGGCGGAGGCCGGTACGACCGCATCGTGCACATGATCGAGGAATCGGAAAAGCTCAAGTCCACTGCCGAGGACAAGGCTGCGCGCCTTGCCGACCGGCTGGTCCCGTATACGCTGGGCGGCACGGCGCTGACGTATCTCGTCACGCGCAACGTAACGAAGATGCTGGCTGTTCTGATGGTCGACTTCTCGTGCGCGCTGAAGCTGGCCATGCCCATCGCGGTGCTCTCGGCCATGCGTGAGAGCAGCAGCTATCATATTTCTGTCAAAGGCGGACGTTTCCTGGAGGCCGTGGCAAAGGCCGATACAGTGGTGTTCGACAAGACCGGCACGCTGACCTACGCCGAGCCGAAGGTCGCGCAGATCGTGCCCTTCGGCGGACATGAGGAGACGGAAATGCTGCGTCTGGCCGCCTGCCTTGAGGAGCATTACCCGCATTCGATGGCCAACGCCGTTGTGGAGGAGGCCAAGAAGCAGGGGCTCAAGCACGAGGAATACCATTCGCAGGTGCAGTATGTCGTCGCGCACGGCATTTCCAGCATGGTCGAGGGCAAAAAGGTGCTCATCGGCAGTGCGCACTTCGTCTTTGAAGACGAGGGCTGCACCATCCCGGAGGACGAACGGGAAAAATTTGATTCCCTGCCCGCGCAGTATTCCCATCTGTATCTGTGCATCGCGGGCGAGCTTGTCGCCGTCATCTGCATCTTCGACCCGCTGCGCGCCGAAGCAAAGGACGCTATCTGCGCGCTGCACGCCTGCGGCATCAGCAAGGTCGTCATGATGACCGGCGATAACCGCCGGACTGCCGCGTCCGTCGCGGAAGAGGTCGGCGTGGACGAATTCTACGCCGAGGTCCTGCCTGAGGACAAGGCCGCGTTCATCCGCCGGGAAAAGGCTGCGGGCCGCACCGTTATCATGATCGGCGACGGCGTGAACGACTCCCCTGCCCTGTCTGAGGCCGACGCGGGCGTCGCCATTTCGACCGGCGCGGCTATCGCGCGGGAGATCGCCGACATCACCATCGCGTCGGAGGATCTGTTCGAGCTTGTCACGCTGCGCAGAATCAGCGAGGCCCTCATGGGCCGCATCCACCGCAATTACCGCTTCATCGTCGGCTTCAACCTTGGTCTGATCGTCTTCGGCGTGGCCGGACTCCTGCCGCCGACGACCTCGGCGCTCCTGCACAACGCGTCTACGCTCGCCATCAGCTTAAAGAGCATGACGAATCTGCTGCCGGATAAAAAGAATATCTGAATTCTAAGCCTCCCCTTGTCGTGTCAACGCACGGTAAGGGGAGGCATTTGTTGCAAATTACAGAGTGCGCTCCCGTTTGGCCTCCCCTTGGCACAAGGCAATGTCATCAACTTAAGATCAGCACGTGTCAGGTTTACGCAGAAAACGACCGGCACTCGAACCAGGCTGGTAGGGGCGGGGCTCTGCTCCGCCCGGCGGAAAGCAGTTGTTTTAACAGAGCTCTCAGGCGAATTCGTATGCAGTTTCCTGTTTGTTCGTAGGGGCCGACGACTCTGTCGGTCCGTTTGGGGAGTTACGAATTCGCCAAGAAATTCTGTAAGAACGTTCTGTTCTGCGCGGACCGATGTGGGCATCGGCCCCTACGGCCGAACGCATAAGTGTATCCGGATTCGCCGTAAATTTTTGTAGAACCACTGCATCCTGCCGGGCGGAGCAGAGCCCCGCCCCTACCAAGATTATGCGTTTTTTGTCTCAGAGGTTGCAATTTGGGGGCAAAACGGATAGAATAGAAGGAACGCCCTGTTTACAGGGCGCAGCAAAGAGAAAAGGTCAGATCAGGTATGGAACAGGTCTTACAGCAGTTTTATCTGGACGGAACGCCCGTCTCCTGCGAGCCGTTTGGAAACGGCCATATCAACCGCACCTTCCGCGTCACCTGCAGCAGCGGAAGGGTCTATACGCTCCAGCGCATCAACCGCGTCGCGTTCCGGCACCCGGAGGAGCTGATCGAGAATATTGACGCAGTTTCGCGCTTTATCGCAAAGAAGAACACCGGACTGGAAATGATCCGCCTCTGCACAGCCAGGGACGGCAGAAAATATGCCGTCGACGCACAGGGGGAATTCTGGCGGGCCTATGATTATATCTCCGGCGGCCTCAGTCTCGAGGCGCCGCGCGACTGCAACGACTTTTATCAGGCGGCGTTCGCCTTTGGCAAGTTCCAGCAGGCGCTGGCCGATTTCCCCGCCGCCACGCTCCACGAGACGATCCCCCGCTTTCACGACACCGAGGACCGGCTCTGCCAGCTGCGCGCTTCAGTGGAGGCCGACGCCTGCGGCCGCGTCCGGGAGGCCGGGCCGGAGCTTGCGTTCATTTCCGCCCGTGAGCAGGAGCTTGGCACGCTCTGCCGGATGCTGCGCAGCGGCGCGCTGCCGCTGCGGGTGACGCACAACGACACGAAGCTCAATAACGTCCTGCTGGACGAAAAAACGGGCCTTGCAAGAAGCGTGCTCGATCTCGATACCGTCATGCCCGGGCTTTCGGCCTATGACTTTGGCGACGCTGTGCGCTTCGGCGCGTCCTCGGCTGCGGAGGATGAGACGGATCTTTCGAAGGTCTTCCTGCGTCTTGATCTTTACCGGGCATTTCTGGAGGGCTATCTTGACGCCTGCGGGCACGCACTGACAGAAAATGAGATCAGCGTCCTGCCGCTTGGCGCAAAGATCATCACGATCGAGCTTGGTATGCGCTTTTTGAAGGACTATCTGGACGGCGATGTCTATTTCAAGATCGACCGGCCAACGCAGAACCTCGACCGCTGCCGCGCGCAGCTGCGGCTCGCGGCGGACATGGAAGCGCAATGGCCGCAGATGCAGCAGATCCTGCTGGAAACGGCCGGCTCCCGCTGCCGGACATAACCTTCCTATCGCTATTTCATCGCAAAAAATCCCCCTTCGGCGGTTCCCAACGCCGAAGGGGGCTCTTTTTGTTGACAGCACACCGCAGAGGGGGATCTGCGAAGACTGCCCGGAAAGCACATGGGTTGTGCAGCTTTCCGGACGGCGCTTTCCGGGGGAGGAAAAGCGCCAGACAAAAAGTCCGCACAGCCACCAGCCGTGCGGACAAAAAATTCGTCCATAGACTCCCGGTGACGGCAGGAGCACAGGTCTGGTTCTGACGTATCTGACTGAGCGCGGCGTGCGCGCATCACAGTGACCCACTCGCGGGGATTTGCACCCCATTCCGCTTCCGGCATCCGTTCCATGCCGGGCGAACCGACCCGCCTTGTTTACTTTCCTGCCTGTATTATAGCATATTTTTTCCGCTTTGCAAGCCCTTTTCTGGTTTTCTTCCTTAACGCCAAATTAACGTGCTCCTGCTGTATAATAAGCCCTGAAAAATCATGGCGCTTCGCGCCCTGTGAGGAGGAAGAACTATGTTTCTGATCAATGCCGCCATGGAGAAGATCCCCATCGGTACCGCCGCCCTGATCGTTGCGCTCGGTATGGCCGTCGTCTTTTTCGGCCTCATTCTTCTGATGTTCGTCACGAAGATCGCCGGTGCGATCATCAACCGTAAGAATACTGCTGCGCCTGCCGCAGCTCCCGCAGCCGCGTCTGCTGCTCCCGCCGTGCCGAACGCGCCCGCGCCCGGCTCCGCCGGTAAGATCGCGCTGCACGACGTCCCCGACAAGACCGCCGCCATGCTCATGGCCATCGTTGCAGACAGGACTGGCAAGCCCCTCAACCAGCTCCGCTTCATCTCCATCCGCGAAGTCAAAGACTGACCGTTGTTTTTTACATAGCAGGAAGCGCGCAGCGTGCGCGCTTCCTGCTATTTCTGTATGTTTTGTGCATTATGCCGGTTTATGGTGTTAAGATTTCGTTAAGATTGAGCAGATTGCCTTTACCGCCTATCCGTTTTATGGTATATTGAATGCAGTCTGAGGAATGTCCTCAAAAAAAAAAAAGGAGATCTGTATGAAAGAAAAGAAGAAACTCAGTCTGCCGGCATGGATATTTATCGGCATGCTTGCCGGTATTGCCGCCGGTCTCATCTTCGCGTTCGCCGGTCTCGGCGATTTCACCACGGAGTGGATCAAGCCCATCGGAACGATCTACGTCAACCTGCTGAAGTTCCTGGTCGTCCCGGTCGTCCTGTTCTCGATCGCTGACGGCGTCATCAGCCTGAAGGACCTCAAGCGCGTCGGTTCCGTCGGCCTGAAGACCTTCGTGTATTACATGATTACGACCGCGCTGGCCGTCGTTATCGGCCTCGTGTTGGTCAATCTCTTCAAGGGCAGCTTCACCCCGCTGCCGTCCGCAGATCTGGGCGCGCTGGAATATGAGGCGAAGGAAGCCCCGTCCGTCATGCAGGTCATCGTGAACATCTTCCCGTCCAACCTGCTCCAGCCGATGGTCTCCTCCGACATGCTGCCGGTCATCGTCACCGCCATTTTCCTCGGCGCGGGCGTTCTGGCCGCTGGCGAAAAGGGCCAGAAGATCGCGGAGCTCATCAACTGCGGCGAAGAAGTCATCATGCAGATCATGATGATGATCATCAAGTTCACCCCGATCGGTGTCTTCTGCCTCATGGCCAATGTTGTCGCCGTCAATGGCGCTGACATCATTGGCAAGCTGGCACTCATCATCGGCGTTGCCTACATCGGCTACATTGTCCATGTTGTCGTTGTCTACGGCCTGTCCGTCAAGTTCCTCGCCAAGATGAGCCCGCTTGCATTCTTCAAGGGCATCGCCCCGGCCATGATCACCGCATTCACCACCACATCCTCCAACGCGACCCTGCCCGTCAACATCGAGTGCTGCAACAAGATGGGTGCGGAGCCTGAGGTCAGCTCCTTCGTCCTGCCGCTCGGCGCGACGATCAACATGGACGGCACGGCCATTTATCAGGCTGTCTGCGCAGTCTTCATCGCCTGCTGCTATGGCGTTCAGCTGACGCTCGGCGACATGGCCATGATCGTTCTGACTGCGACCCTCGCCTCTGTCGGTACGGCCGGCGTCTCCGGTGCCGGCATGATCATGCTGGCGATGGTTCTGACCCAGGTCGGTCTGCCGGTCGAGGGCATCGCGATCATCGCGGGCGTTGACAAGATCTTCGACATGGGCCGCACAACGCTGAACATCACCGGCGACGCGACCTGCGCGCTGTTCATCTCCCGCCTCGAGCGTGAGAAGGCCGCCAAGAAAGCTGCCAAGGCTGCAAAATAACAACAAGTCTGACAACAAACCGCTCCCCGGGCCATCCGTGGGAGCGGTTTTACGTGCACAAAAGCCTCCTTTGGATAAAGGGGAGCCTTTGGAATAACCCAGCTTACATCACATCCATGTTTTCGGGCATGACGAGAGCGGCGATGATGTAGAGCAGAATGCCCGTGCCGGTCAGGCCGAGGGCCGCCCAGAGCAGGCGGACGACGGTGGGATCGATGCCGAGATACTCGGCAATGCCGGCGCAGACGCCGCAGATCATTCGGTTATTGCTTTTATACAGTTTCTTCATGAGAAGTTCCTCCGTTTCATTGATACTGATTAGACGGCGCGGCGCGCCGATTGTTCCCGGAACCGGAAAAATTTTCAGAGGGAGAGCACGATGGGCTCGCCGCCTATGGCAAGCTGCTCCTCATAGATCTCAACAGGGCTGCCGTCGATGCAGTTCCGGTACACGCCGTTCGGCGCGGGGAAGCGGACAAGCGCCGACTCGCCGCGCAGGCTGAACAGACCGGCCATGCGCCGGCCGTCCTTTTCATATACGGCAAGCAGCACGTCATGCGGCAGGGCTGTGAGCGTATAGCTGCCCTCCGCGAAGATCGGGTCGCGCTTCAGCTCGGCCAGATGTGCAAGGAACGCGGACTGGTCGCGGCCGGTGTTCCAGTTGATGGGATCCTTGTCGAACAGCGACGGAACGTGCGTGCAGTCGGCCTCCTGTCCGTTGTAAACAAGCGTCAGACCACGCTGGAAGAACAGGAACGCCGTCCAGTTCCGGCGCATTTTCTCGTCCGGCAGGATATGGGCCGCACGGGCACGGTCATGGTTTTCGAGGAAGCGGAGCTTGACGTAGTTGTCGGGATAGAGCCATTCCTGCGCGTCGAGCCGGTCGGCGTACTGCGTCAGGCTGATCCTGCCCTCCAGATAGTCACGGAAATAGGGATAGACGTCGTTCGAACGCCTGATAGAGCTCGGCGTCAGACAGGCTTGCGAAGCCCTGTGCGCGGGCGGCGACATGGAAGCCGCGCTCGACCGATTCGCACAGCCAGAAGCAGCCGGGACGGACGGCGGCCACCTCTTCCCTCGCCCGCTTCCAGAACTCCAGCGGGACAAGCGGCGCAACGTCGCAGCGGAAGCCGTCGACGAGGCGCGCCCAGTATTTAAGCGTTTCGATCTGGTACTCCCACAGCTCCTTGTGGCTGTAATCCAGATCGGCCACGTCCCACCAGTCGCCGAAGCGGTTGCCGAGCGAGCCGTCCGGCTTGTGGAAGAACCATTCCGGGTGGTGCTCTGCCAGCCAGGAATCGGGCGACGTGTGGTTATAGACTACATCGATGATGCACTTCATGCCCCGGCCGTGGATGGCGTCGACCAGATGCCGGAAATCATCCAGCGTGCCGAATTCGGGGTTCACGGCGCGGTAGTCGCGGATGGCGTAGGGGCTGCCGAGCGTGCCCTTGCGGTGCTTTTCGCCGGTCGGGTGAATGGGCAGCAGCCAGATGATGTCCGTGCCGAGCGCCTTGATGCGGTCGAGGTCCGCCTGCACGGCAGCGAAGGTGCCCGCTTCGGAATAATTGCGGACATAGATGGAATACAAGACCTGATTGCGCAGGGTCTTTTCGGTATCGACAGCCATAAAACAGCCTCCCAAACAATATTTCTATATCTGTATTGTACACAAATCATGGAAAAAGGCAAGTCGGCAAAATTCATAAAATCGTCGGGTGCAACTTCTACCGTTTTTCTGCGTCTGTAAAAGCAGATCACCAGATCACATTTTATGATAAAGGAGAGATCATTCATGAAAAAGCTTCTTGCGATTTTACTTGCAGCCGCGTGCGCGTTCTCGCTGGCGGCCTGCGCAGCTGCTCCGGATACCCCGGCAGCGGAGGAACAGCCGGACTGCATCAGCGACCCGACGACGCAGCAGCTGGCCGCACCGGTGGAGGCTGCCATGGCGCAGTATCCGAACGAGGCGAAGTATACAGCCAGCAATGGTAACTTTGACTCTGAAAAGTACGACGAGGACTGGGACGCGTGGTGGGAAAGCTATCAGGAAAAGACCGCGGATATGACCGACCCCGCCGCCATGACGCACTGGTTCACAACCAGCATTCCGGCCCTGATGCAGGACGCGGGTAAGGAAAACCGCGTATGCTCGCCGCTGAATATCTACATGGCGCTTTCCATGCTGGCCGCTGTGACGGGCGGTGAAACACGGCAGCAGATTCTCGACGCACTGGGCGCAGAGTCTCTGGAGCTGCTTCAAAAGCAGGCCGCACAGCTTTGGGCGGAAAACAGCTGGGACGATGGCCTCGTCACCAGCGTGCTTGCAAACTCGATCTGGCTGCGGGATGAATACTCCTACAATGAAGAAACGCTGCAAAAGCTGGGAAAAGAATTCTATGCTTCCGCGTTTTCCGGGGAAATGGGCACTGACGCGTACAACAATATGCTGCGCGACTGGATCAACAAGCATACCGGAAATCTGCTGACCGAGCAGGCAAGCGGACTGGAGCTTGCGCCCGCGACGGTGCTGGCGCTGGTGTCGACGATCTATTACCGTGCGTCATGGAGCGACAAATTTTCCGGCTCTGCCACGACGCAGGACGTGTTTCACGCGCCGGACGGCGATGTGACCGTCGATTTCATGCACAGCAGCGATTCCAACACGGTGTATTATGGCGACGGCTTCTCGGCCATCGGGCTTTCGCTGGAGAACAGCGGGCAGATGTGGCTGCTGAAGCCGGACGACGGCGTGGACGCGGCGGAGCTGCTGCAGAATGAGGACGCGCTGGGGTTCCTGCTGGCGAACGGCGGTTGGTCGCAGACGCAGCGTGCAACGGTCAATCTGAGTTTGCCGAAATTTGATATTTCGTCCGATCTGGACATTCTGGACACGCTGGCACAGCTCGGCATGACGGATGTGATGGACGATGAAAAATCCGATTTTACGCCGCTTACGACGGCGGATTCCGCGCTGGAGCTGACGCAGGCGAAGCACGCTGCGCGCGTGAAGATCGACGAGGACGGCTGCGAGGCCGCAGCCTATACCATGCTTGGTGTCGAGGCGACTGCGATGATGGGGCCGGAGGAAGAAATTGATTTCACGCTCGACAAGCCGTTTGTCTTCGCGATCACGGGCATCGACGGGCTGCCGCTGTTTGTGGGGCTGGTCAACCAGCCCGGTTGAAAGAACCGGCTGTGCGCTGCTGAGGAAGACTCCATATCGTAATTTCTGAGGCTGTCTGCCTGATGGCAAGCCTTGCAATCGCCTATCGCACAGGGGAACGCGCAAGCGTTCCCCTTAAATTCTAGGGTGTATCTGAAAACTCCCAACGCACCCGGACAGCGGACCTTTTCACGCTG
>ENA-UBIJ01000433-UBIJ01000433.1-human-gut-metagenome-genome-assembly--contig:-NODE-433-length-20234-cov-7.956886_pt1 | contig 20234 bp, 19 predicted proteins | sample MGYA00244944_ERZ654876 | MGnify/ENA primary metagenome ERZ654876 (study PRJEB26926, sample SAMN06164748) | human gut metagenome | biome: ENVO:00009003; feature: ENVO:2100002; material: ENVO:00002003...
CTACACGCGTAAGATCGTCGGCAGCGTCAGATGTGTATAAGAGACAGGCCCCGCACGGGGCGGGTGGATTGAAATATAACCAGTCTTTTCGTAATCGATTTTCAGACGCGTCCCGCCCCGCACGGGGCGGGTGGATTGAAATATTTCCATGAATAACATGGGATTAGCCAAAATGGTCCCGCCCCGCACGGGGCGGGTGGATTGAAATTCTGGGTGAAGTTGTAACCGCTGTTTTTGGTTACATGTCCCGCCCCGCACGGGGCGGGTGGATTGAAATCCAGGCGCTGTAGCTGTGGCAATAGTAGATGTCAAGTCCCGCCCCGCACGGGGCGGGTGGATTGAAATTCGTCAGACGTGTCCATTGTAACACGATTCCCCGTCCCGCCCCGCACGGGGCGGGTGGATTGAAATGCCCATAGAAGCAAGGTCAAGCTCATCGGTACGGTCCCGCCCCGCACGGGGCGGGTGGATGCATGCTTGCGTTAACTCAAACTAAAAGAGGAAGCGGTTTTCCAATGGAAGCCGCTTCCCCTTTTGCTGTTTTTCTATGTATCTCCTTATTTTACGGGCGAAAAATCTGATCGCGTCCGATCTCATCCAGGCTGTGCACGCCACACATCTGCATAGCGTCCTTCAGTTCACTCTGCAGCTTGTTCACATAAACCTGCACGCCCTCGGCACCGCCGCCATAGACCATGGTGACGAAGGGGCGGCCGATGAGCACGCCGTCCGCACCCAGGGCCAGAGCCTTGAACACATCCAGGCCCGTGCGAATTCCGCCGTCTACAAAGATTTTCATCCGACCGCCCACGGCATCAGCGATGCCCGGCAGAACCTCTGCCGTGGCGGGGCACTGATCCAGCACCCGGCCGCCGTGGTTGGACACCACGATACCGGCAGCGCCGGCCTCCATGGCCTTGCGAGCTCCATTGGGGGTCATGATGCCCTTGAGGATGAAGGGCTTTTTGGCAAACTCGATAATCTCCCGCAGCTCGGCGACGGTCTTGCTGCCGGCGGGGGGCATGCGGTTTTGCAGGAAGGGCAGACCCGCCCCGTCGATGTCCATGGCCACGGCCACGGGATCGGCCTTGCGCACGGCCTCCAGCTTTTCAAATACGGTGTCCCTATCCCAGGGCTTCACCGTGGGCACACCCAGACCGCCCGCGTGGTTGATAGCCTGCAGAGCACCTGCCATCACGCCGGCGTCGATGCCATCTCCGGTGCAGGCCAGGATGCCGGCATCCCGACAGGCGGACACCAGCAGATCGTTGTAGGTGGCGTCATCGTATTTGTCGCCGTAGTGCAGCTTCATGGCGCCCACGGGAGCGGCCAGCACCGGCAGACGCAGCTTGGCACCGAAAAAGTCAAAGGTGGTGTCGGCAGGGCGGTTTTCGCAGATAGTGTCCATCTGCACGCAGATCTCCTGCCACTTCTGGTAGTTGCGCTGGAAGGTCACGCCCAGACCTTTTGAACCGGGTCCGGGGACGGTGTTGCCGCAGGCCCGGCCGTTGCACACGGGGCAGGCCTTGCAGTAGGGGCCCATGCAGGTGCGGGCCGCTTGCAGAATTTCATTGTAATCCATTGTATCGCTCCTTCACCGTTGATATGGCCTATTGTAACGCCGCCGGCAGCAAAATGCAACGGAAAACATGGGGTATGAAACCGGAGTTTTATGCGTAAAATTATACAAAATGACAAAGGAGGCATAGGTATGAAGGATACGCGCTGGCGCACCTGGGAGATTATCAGCCTATTTTGGACGCTGGCGGCGGGGAACCTGCTGCATTTTGTATATGATTGGACGGGAAGCAGCGTGGCAGCCGCGCTGTTTTCGGCGGTGAATGAGTCCACCTGGGAGCACATGAAGCTGCTGGCGGTGCCGTGGATCCTGTTTTCCCTGGTGGAATACATTGTCCTGCGCTCCGGCGGCATCGCCGGGCCCCGTGCGGTGGGCCTGCTGGTGGGCCTGGCGGCGATCCCGCTTCTGTTTTACGGCTACAAGGGCGTTGTGGGACAAGGGAATATGATCGTGGACATCCTCATTTTTCAGGTGTCGGTGCTGCTGAGCTTTTGGGTGAGCTGGTCCCTGCAGAAACGGCGGCGGCTCAGCGGCGCGGGCTGGACGGTGCTGGGCCTGCTGGTGCTGCTGGGGGTGTGGGCACTGTTCCTGCTGTTCACCTTCCGGGCGCCGGATCTGGCGGTGTTTGTCGATCCCCTGACGGGGATGAGGGGCATCGGCTGACAGAAGCCGGGAAATTAAATTGCGGAATTTGCCCCATGACTCTTTCGGGCGGCTAAAGGCCGCCCGTTTTATCTTGACCCCGCCGGGGGAATACTGTATAATATAGGCAATCAGCCCAAACGGGGGAGGCAAAGCCATGAAAAAAGTGATCGTGCATAAGTCTGCCGCACCCATTTACATCGCAGCGGCGGCCTGGGGTATTTACGCTTTGGTGTTTCCGCTATATCGGGTGGGGCATTTTGTCATTGCGGCGGCGGTGTCCTTGGCGGCGTATTTTGTCGGCCGTTGCTTCTTCAAGGATGTGAAGGAGGTGATCGAGGTGGAGCCGGAGCCTATCCGCACCGGCAACCAGGCGCTGGATGAGATGATCGCCCAGGGTCAGCTGGCTATGCAGGAGATGCGCCGGCTGGACGACAATATAAAGGACGATATCATCAGCGGCCAGATTCGCAAGCTGGAGGAGCTAAGCGGCAAGATTTTCGACCAGGTGAAGCAAACACCCGAAAAGCTGCCTCAGATCCGCAAGTTTATGAATTACTACCTGCCCACCACCCTGAAGCTGCTCAATACCTATGACCGCATGGGCGCTCAGGGCGTTTCCGGCGGCAACATCGGCGCCACCATGGAGCGGGTGGAGAATATCATGGGCACCATCGTTACCGCCTTTGAAAAGCAGCTGGACGCCCTATTCGGCGCAGAGGCGCTGGATATTTCCACGGACATTACTGTGCTGGAGAATATGATGGCCCGGGAGGGGCTGGCGGAGGACGCCGTTCACCGCACTGTGAATGAAGAAAAAGAAGACAAAACGGAGCCGTCCGACGGCGGCATCCAACTGGAATTATAAGAAAGAGAGGAACACACTATGAGCGAGAATATGACCCCCGAACTGACCCTGAACCCCACGGAGACCGAGGCCGCCGTTCCTGAGCTGACCCTGGATCCCACGGCTGTGGCCGAGGCCCCGCAGGAAAAGCCCGTGGAGCCGGTGCAGCTGGACGATAAGCTCCTGACCGAACAGGAGAAGAAGGCTGTGGAGGAGTTCTCCAAGAAGATCGACATTACCGACACCAACATGGTCCTGCAGTACGGCGCCGCCGCCCAGAAGAGCGTGGCGGGCTTCTCCGAGAACGCCCTGAGCAATGTGCGCAGCAAGGATCTGGGCGAGGTGGGCGCTGACCTCAGTGAGCTGGTGGTGCAGCTGAAGGGCTTTGGCTCCGGCGAGGAGAAGAAGGGGCTGGCGGGTCTGTTCCGCAAGGCCGGCAACAAGATCGAGAGCATGAAGGCTCAGTACGGCAAGGTGGAGGCCAATGTGGACCGCATTGCCCAGTCTCTGGAAAAGCATCAGATCACGCTGATGAAGGACATTGCCATGTTCGATCAGATGTATGAGCTGAACCTGAAGTACTACAAGGAACTGACCATGTACATCCTGGCCGGCAAGAAACGGCTGGAGGAGGTGCGCGCCGGCGAGCTGGAGGAGCTGCGCGTCAAGGCGGAAAAGACCGGCCTTGCCGAGGATGCCCAGGCCTACAACGACATGGTGAACCTGTGCAACCGCTTTGAAAAGAAGCTCCACGACCTGGAACTGACGAGGATGATCTCCGTGCAGATGGGTCCCCAGACCCGTCTGCTGCAGAATAACGACACCCAGATGGTAGAGAAGATCCAATCCTCCCTGGTGAACACCATCCCCCTGTGGAAGAGCCAGATGGTGCTGGCCCTGGGCATGGAGCACGGCCGCCAGGCTACCGCCGCTCAGAACGCCGTCACCGAGATGACCAACGACCTGCTCAAGAAGAACGCCGATGCGCTGAAGATGGGTACCATCGCTACCGCAAAAGAGTCCGAGCGCTCCATTGTGGATATTGAGACTCTGCAGCACACCAATCAGCAGCTCATTTCCACCTTGGATGAGGTGCTGGCCATTCAGCAGGAGGGTGCTGCTAAGCGCAAGGCCGCCGAGGCTGAGCTGGGCCGTATCGAGGGCGAGCTGAAGCAGAAGCTCATGGAGCTGCACAAGTAAGATCCTCCGTGAAAGGAGCGGAAACATGAAGGTATTCAAGAACCGGGGCTTTGCCTTGGCGGTGCTGGTGCTGGTGATCGTGGCCGGGTCCGTGTACGGCCTCAGCCGCAAGCCTATTGCGGTGGAGTATCATCAGTGGATTGCCGACGACGCGGGCCTGCTGACCCAGGAGACCCGGCAAACGCTGGAGGAATACAACGACCAGTGGAATAATAAGTATACCGCCGTGGTGGCCGTGGCTACCGTGGACAGCACCCATGGGTGGTCCGGGGCAAAATATGCCGCTATGTTGAGCAAGCAATGGGGCCTGGGGCAGAATGATATGCTGCTGCTGATGGTAGAGGGCAAGGACTACCAGATGCTCTACGGAAATAGCGTAAACAGCACCATCACCGACACCCAGGAGTCTATGCTGCGCAGGGCTCTGGACAGCGACTACTACGATGGCGACTATGACCGGGCGGCCCTGAGCTTTTTCCGGGCGGCGGACGTGGTCTACGCCCAGATTTTCCAAAAATAAAGCGATACATAAAATCAGTCCTGCACCATATTGGTGCAGGACTGATTTTGCTTTGCGTTGAAGACCGTCTGCGTTATGCCGTCAATTCTCCTCCGGATCCGGCTCCTCAAACTGGCGGGAGGCGTATTCGTTGCGGAACTCCATGGGGGTCATACCATACTTTTTCCGGAAAACGCTGGAGAAGTACCGGGGGTCGGAAATGCCCACCAGGGTCGATACGTCCCGGACCTTATAGTGGACATCCATGAGGTATTCCCGGGCTTTTTCCAGGCGCACCTCGGTGATGTAGTCCGACAGGCGCATCCCGGTGTTCTTTTTGAACAGATCCGACAGATAGTTGGGAGAGATGTAGAGGGCGGCGGCCATGTCCCGCAGGGTGAACCGATCCCGATAATGCAGATCTACATACTCCATGGCCCGAAGAATGATGAGGTTGTTGGTGGGCTTTTGAAAGGCAGCTGCGTGCTTTTTTCGGGGGGTATCCGCCTCAATCTGCTCCAGGGCGGCGGTAATCTCGTTCGGGGAGGTGGGCTTCATAAGATATTTCTTCACGCCCAGGTCAATGGCCCGCTGGGCGTATTCAAATTTCCCATAGCCGGTGAGGATGATGAACACCACCTTGGGGCAGGCGCTGCGCATCTGCTCGATCATGTCCAGCCCCGTCAGACCCGGCATGTGGATGTCGGTAATGACCACATCCGCCCCATTGTCCCGCAGAAAAGCAATGGCGCTTTCAGCATCGGCAAAGGCTTGGGGCACATACCAGCCCGGGTGCATTTCCACGATCTTGCACAGGCCCTTGCGGATTTTGGGCTCGTCATCAACAATCAGTATTTTCAAAAATTCATCCTCCTTCCCTGCATGGGCAGCAATAAACGCACGGTGGTGCCCCGGCCGGGGCCGCTGTCCACGGAGAAACGGCACTGGCCGTCAAAGTGGAGCTGCAGCCGCCGGGCCACGTTACGCATGCCGATGCTGCCGCTCTCCTGGCTGCCGGATAGCAGCTGGCGCAGCTGCTGCAGCTGCATTGGCTCCATGCCGTCGCCGTTATCCTGCACCGACAGCACCAGGCGGCTGCCCTCCTGCCGGGTGCGCACGGTGATCCGCCCGCTGCGGCCGGAGGGGAGGATGCCGTGAATGATGGCGTTTTCAATGAGCGGCTGCAGGATCAGCCGGGGAATGAGAAAGTCCTCCAGGTCCGATGGCAGGTCCAGCTCGTAGAGCAGGCGGTCCTCCAGCCGATTTTTCTGGATATTCAGATAGTCCAGCGCGTTGCGGTATTCCATGTGCAGCGGTACCAAGGCGGAGCTGGTGTCCATGCTGTACTGCATGAGCTTGCCCAGGGATACCACCACGGAGCTGATGTCCAATTCGTCCCGGTCAATGAGCATCCAGTTGATGGAGTCCAGGGTGTTGTATAGGAAATGCGGGTTGATCTGCGCCTGCAGAGCCTCGATCTCAGCGTTTTTCTGAGCCAGCTTCTCCTCGTAGACCCGGTTCACCAGGGTGTGGATGCGGCCCATCATGTAGTTAAAGGATTCTGTCAGCTCCCCGATCTCGTCCCGGCTTTTCACATCCAGGCTTACATTCAGGTGCTTGTACTGCACGGTTTTCATGGCGCTGTTCAGCTGGTCCAGTGGCCTTGTGATGGAGCGGGACAGGAACCAAAGCAGGATATAGGCAGCCACAGCGCACAGGATCACCAGCAAAATGATGTAGTCCCGGAGAGCGGCCGCACCGGGGAATAGATTGCTCTCCTCTACAAAGGAGCAGGTGTACCAGCCCACCAGGCCGTTATACTGGGTGCTGCAGTAGTAAGACAGACCGTCCAGGCTAAAGGAAAAGGACCGGTTACCGGCCCGATACTGGGCCACGATCTGCTCCAGCAGCTCTGGGGAAGCGGAGCCGGTCTGATACATGGGGCGGAAGGAACGATCCAGATGGACAGAGACCTGCCGGCTCAGGTTTTTTTGCTTACTCAGGAGCATGTTGCCCATGGCATAGGGGTCTATGCGCAGCAGAAGCGTGCCCCGGCCCCGGCCATCGGCGGCCTGCAGCTCCCGGGCCAGGAGGATGGCATCTCCGCTTTCGGGGAAGGTCAGAACGTCTGACCACACCACCTTGCCTGGGTGGGCCTGGGCCTGGGCAATGAGGGGATTTATGACTTGGTCGGACAGGGGCAGGGAGGGGTCTGAGCGATACACGGGCTGGCCCTCCCAAATCACGGTGACGGCCTGTACCTCCTGAAACGGCGCCACCAGCCCCAGACAGATGTCCCGCAGATGGGAGGCCGGCAGCTCCAGCGCATCTGCCGAGAGCAGGCCTTCGGCGATGGCCTCCACCGAGGAGATAATCTGCCGGGATCGGGTGGTGAGGCTGATATCCATGCGGTTCACCGCATCGTATAGGCTCAGCTTACTGCTGCTGCGGGCGGTATCCTTGGCGCGGGTATAGGACATGGCGCCGATGAGCATGCTGATAAGCAGCAGGGGAATGCCGCAGATCAGCGTGACCTTTTTCCAGAACTTCATATCCTTGAAAAACCGCATGATGCTCCTCCTTGCAGCGATAGATGTGGGGGCTCGTTATCAGCGTTACCTGCATTATACCATGCCGAAAAGCAGAATGGTATAATACTGTCGTATTTTCCCTCAATTCTGCGTAAAACTGCAGAAAGCATCCGGCGGCCCTTATACCTTGGCTGCCAGCAGATGCCGGACGCCCTTCGCACCGGTTATGGGGCGTTCCGGATTTGGGCGGTTATGCCGGGAGAAAAACAGCCGAGTCGCAGAATCGCCAAACATGGGAGGAGTGTTTTCTGCGTTTTAATAGTTTATAGCAAAGCAGCTGACTTTGGTGGTGATGGGGGCCGCTCTCAAATATAGGGTGTACTTATTGCACCTGCGGCACCAAAGGCGCGCGCATAGCAGGCTGTAAAACTCCTCGGCAGCCTCAAAAAAACAGCAGAGGGACGCCTTGAGCGTCTCTCTGCTGTTTTGCCTCATGCCTCCATGTGCCGCCCCAAAAACGCCGCCACAATCTGCGCCAGCTTATATTCGCTCTCGCCGGGAAGCTCCCCCTCTCCGGCGGCGAACAGCACCAGGCCCAGCACATCCCCCTGGCAGAGGATGGGAGCAGCGGTGGCGGCAATAAGGTGGGCGCTGCCCTCACATACAGGCAGGGCATCGTCCTCTTTGGTCCGCTGGTAGACGCTGCGACCCTCCATAAGCTGTTCCATCTCCCGGGAGAGGTTGTGGCCGATGAGCTCCCGTTTTCCGGGCCCTGCAGTGGCAATGACGCTATCTCGGTCGGTGATGGCGGCAGTAAAGTCGGAGGAGTGGGCCAGGGTGTCGCAGAACTGGGCGGCAAAGTCCTCCAGCCCACCGATGAGGGAATATTTCTTAAAAATAACTTCTCCGTCCCGAGTGGTGAAGATCTCCAGCGGGTCGCCCTCGCGGATACGCATGGTGCGGCGTATCTCCTTGGGAATTACCACTCGCCCCAGGTCGTCAATGCGTCGCACGATTCCGGTTGCTTTCATATAAAAAACTCCCTTTATTTCTTATTATTGCAAAAATAGTATTTGCCGGATTAGGTAGATTATACGGTGCCTGCGCGACGCATTTATTTTGTGCGTCGATGTGCGAGGGGGAAAAGATGTCCAAACGAGCTTTGATCCGGGGAGCTGCCTTCGTGATGGGCAAAGACGTGTTGTTTTTTCCTATAAAATTTCCCGGTATTCTCCCTGCCGACAAGCGGCACTTTTTACAAAAAAATCCTATTTTACAAAATGCCTGTTGACATTTCCCGCTTCGGCTGTTATCCTCACAGCATCACAAACGCGATGACACAGAGTAGTAAGCAGGGCGATGCTCTCAGAGAAGTGCCGGGTGGTGCGAGGCACAGTGCGATCCAGCTGCCGAACTGGCTGTACAGCGGCTGCGTTGAACCCCCAGTAAACGCAGACGGGCGCTCCCGTTACAGTGCAGGAATATGATGGTATTCCGTTGAGTGTGTTTCGCGCAATGCGAAGCAAAGAAGAGTGGTACCGCGGAGGGTTTTCAGCCTTTCGTCTCTTCTGCCAAGGGGCAGGAAGGACGAAAGGTTTTTTGTTTTTCTGCCAAACACCCGATCATTTTTGCAGGAGGAACAAAACAATGAAAGCAAGCACCCCCAAAATCCCCAAGACCCCGTTTATAGCCGCCTTCTCCGTAGGCGCCGTGCTGTTCTCGGCCCACGCAGGCGGTGGCTTCGCCACCGGCAACCAAGCCAACACCTACTATGTGGGCCTGGGCTGGACCGGCGTTCTCTCGGCCATTGTGGCCATGCTGCTGCTGACGCTGACCATGCGGGAGGCCATGATCATGTATAACTCCCGGGGCCTGAAAACCTATAAGCAGCTTTTTGAGACCCTCTATCACCCCTTTGACAAGTTTGAGTGGGCCTTTGAGATATTCTTCTACATTATGGTCCTCATGGCCGTGGCCGCCGCCATCTCCGGTGCCGCCTCCGCCCTGAACAATTACTTCACCTTGGACTACTACGTCGGCATAATGGTGGTGGGCCTCATCGTACTGGCTCTCACCATCTTCGGCGCAGGCATCGTCCGGGCCGCCTCCACCTACATGGGCCTGGCCATCCTGGTCACCGCCATCAGCATCTACGTTATCGGCATTTTCAAGAGCGACAGCAGCATCTTCTCTGTTCTGGCCGCCGACTTCCGGACTACCGGCTTTGCCAATATCCCCAAGGCCGTTCTCAACGCCTTCACCTACGCGGGCTTCCAGTGCGTGACCCTGCCCACCATGGTGGCCTGCGGCACCACCATGAGGAGCAAAAACGGCTGTGCCAAGGCTATGCGGATATCCTTCGTTATGAATGCTGTGGCTTTGGTCCTCTCCGTGTTTATGCTTCTCAGCTGGCAGGGCGTTTATACCTCTGTGGAGGGCGGCGCCACCATTCCCACCCTCACCGTGTGCAAGGTCATCGGCATGCCCGCAATGGTGGCCGTGTACGGCACCTGCCTGCTCCTCTGCCTCATCTCCACAGGCGTGACCACTATCTTCGGCTTCGTGGCCCGGTTTGAAAAGCTCCGCATCTTCCGGGGCATCAAGTCCGCCCCCGTCCGCAGCGCCATCGTCTCCACCTTCATCATCGTCCTCTCCATGACCATCTCCATGGCCGGCCTCACCAATATTATCAAGTACGGCTACGGCTACTGCGGCTACCTGGGCATCGCTGTGGTGGTGATTCCCTTCCTCACTGTGGGCGTTTACAAAAACCGAAAATACTGCCGCGAACACGCCTTTGCCGCCGCCGGGGAGAAGACTGCGCAGGCATCTCGGGCGGAGATCCGCCCCGATACCGTGGCCGCAAATTAAAACCGGTATTTCCAAATCATACTACATTATAATGAGGTGTATTTTATGCAAAAAGCTCTTTTTCCTGGTTATACCGTAGGTCCTGACGCCTACGAGGACATTGTGAACATCTGCCCCGCCTACGGCAAAAGGGCCGCCATCATCGGCGGCAAGCACGCCCTGGCCGCCGCCGAGGATAAGATCCGCCAGGCGGTGGAGGGCTCCGGCATCGAGATCATCGGCACCTTCTGGTATGGCGGCGAAGCCTCCCGGGAGAACATGGACATGCTCCGGCCCCAGGTGGCGGAGGCAGACATGCTCTTCGCCGTCGGCGGCGGCAAGGCCATCGATACCTGCAAGGTTCTCTCCCACGAAACGAACCGTCCCTTCTTCACCTTCCCCACCATCGCCTCCACCTGCGCCGCCTGCACCAGCCTTGGCATTGTCTATCATCCGGACGGCAGCCTGCGGGAGTACTCCTTCTCCAAGATCCCGCCCAACCACATTTTCATCAACACGGAGATCATTGCCAATGCCCCGGTGCGCTACCTGTGGGCCGGCATGGGCGACACCATGGCCAAGCACTACGAGTGTACCATCTCCTCCCGCAATGACATCCCCGCCCACTCCGATGCCATGGGCATCGCCCTGAGCAGCATGTGCGCCGAGCCCATCGTCCGCTGGGGCCGGCAGGCCATGGAGGATTGCCGCCGGCACCGCATCACCCCGGAGCTGACGGAGATCATCGAGGCCATCATCGTCTCCACCGGCTTTGTCTCCAACTTCGTTCAGGTGGACTACACCACCGGCATGGCTCACGCCATGTATAACGGCTTCACCATCCTGCCCTCCACGGAGGAGAACCATCACCTCCACGGCGAGGTGGTGTCCTACGGCATCCTGGTGATGCTGACGGCGGACAAGCAGTACGAGGAACGGGATCGGCTTCTGCGCTTTAATAAATCCATCGGCCTGCCCACCTGTCTGGCGGATATCCACGCAAGGCCCGAGGATCTGCCTGCCGTCACGGAGAAGGCTTTGGCCGGCATCGATGTACGGGTGTGGCCCTATCCCGTCACCCAGCAGATGCTCATTGACGCGGTGAAGGAGCTGGAGCAGGCCCAGCCGTAAAGCGAGCAAAATCTCTCAGCACACCAACCGAATGACGCCCCATTTATCGGCCCGCGCGGCATGCGGCCTGATAAATGGGGCGTTTTCTGCGTCAAAAGCACCGCTCCGGACTATTGCGCGAAAGGGCTTTGCCCTGTATAATGAGGGGGATCATTTTTGTAAGACGAGAGGAAAGAAACGGTAATGGATATCATTTATGCCCTTGCGCAAGAACTGAATGTAAATGAAAAATATGTGGAAAATGTGGTGCAGCTGTTGGATGAGGGGAATACCATTCCCTTCATTGCCCGCTACCGCAAGGAGCTCCACGGCGCCATGGACGACACTACCCTGCGCACTCTGGAGGAGCGGCTGCAGTATCTGCGCAATCTGGAGGAGCGCCGCGCGGCGGTAAAAAAGTCCATCGTCGACCAGGGCAAGCTGACGGAGGAGCTGGCTGCCGCCATCGACAGCGCCAAGACCCTGGCGGAGGTGGAGGATCTCTACCGCCCCTATAAGCAAAAGCGCCGCACCCGGGCCACCGTGGCACGGGAAAAAGGGCTGGAGCCCTTGGCAGCCCTGCTGTTTGCCCAGGAGCGGGATTGCCCCCGGCCGGAGGATGCCGCCCGGGAATTTCTCGCCCCGGAAAAGAGTGTGGACACCGTGACCGATGCTCTTCAGGGCGCGTCGGACATCATTGCCGAGCAAATCTCCGATGATGCTGACATCCGCAAGGCGCTGCGCGGCCTGCTGAGCCGGCAGGGCCGGCTTGCCTGCTGTGCGGCCACGGAGGAGGACAGCGTGTATCGCCTGTATTATGATTTTGAGCAGGCTCTTTCCAGGCTCCAGGGACACCAGATTTTGGCCATCAATCGGGGCGAGAAGGAGGGCGTGCTGAAGGTTTCCGTCACCCTGGATCGAGACCAGGCGCTGCCCCTGCTGCGCCGGGCGGTGGTGAAGCCCGGCTCTCCGGCGATGGAATTTATCAAGTCCGCCGCCGAGGACGCCTACGACCGACTGATCTTCCCCTCCCTGGAGCGGGAAGCCCGCAGCCTGCTGACTGAACAGGCAAACGAGGGGGCCATCGGGCAGTTCGCTTTGAACCTGAAGCCGCTGCTTATGCAGCCGCCTGTCAAGGGCAAGGTCACCATGGGCTTGGATCCGGGCTACCGCATGGGCTGCAAGGTGGCCGTGGTGGACGGGACGGGCAAGGTGTTGGACACTGCGGTGGTATATCCCACCTATGGAGAGCGGCAGGAGCGGGAGGCCATCGCCGTTCTGGCAGGGCTCATCACTAAGCACGGCGTGGAAAATATTGCCATCGGCAACGGTACAGCCAGCCGGGAGACGGAGCAAATGGCTGTAAAGCTCATCCGTCAGGTAAACGAAGCCGGCGCCCATGTCAGCTATATGATCGTTTCTGAGGCCGGAGCCTCTGTGTATTCCGCCAGCAAGCTGGCCGCCGAGGAGTTCCCCCAGTTTGATGTGAATCTGCGCTCGGCGGTGTCCATTGCCCGCCGGCTGCAGGATCCTCTGGCCGAGCTGGTAAAGATCGACCCCAAGGCCATCGGCGTGGGCCAGTATCAGCACGATATGCCTCCCAAGCAGTTGGACGAGGCTCTGGGCGGCGTGGTGGAGGATTGCGTCAATGCCGTAGGTGTGGACATCAACACTGCCTCCCCGTCCCTGCTGCAGCGAGTGGCCGGGCTCAACGGCACTACCGCGAAAAATGTGGTGGCCTACCGGGAGGAAAACGGCCCCTTTACCTCCCGCGCCCAAATCAAGAAGGTACCCAAGCTGGGCCCCAAGGCCTTCCAGCAGTGCGCCGGCTTTCTGCGCGTGCCGGAGAGCAAGAGCGTCCTGGATAACACCGCCGTCCACCCGGAGAGCTACGAGGCCGCCAAGGCGCTGCTGGAGCTGATGGGCTACACCTTGGCTGATGTGAAGGCTGAGAAGCTGTCGGACCTTCCTGCCCGGCTCAAGGCCTATGGCGAGGCGAAGGCCGCCGCTGCCGTGGGTACAGGCGTCCCCACTCTGCGGGACATCACCGCCGAGCTGCTGAAGCCCGGCCGGGATGTCCGGGATGAGCTGCCCCAGCCCATCCTGCGCACCGACGTCATGGAGATGAAGGACCTCAAGCCCGGCATGGTCCTTACCGGCACCGTCCGCAATGTCATTGATTTTGGCGCCTTTATAGACATCGGTGTCCACCAGGACGGCCTGGTGCATATCTCGCAGATCTCAAGTAAATTCATCAAGCACCCTTCGGAGGTGCTGACCGTGGGCGATGTGGTAAAGGTTGTTGTATTGGATGTGGATGAAAAGAAAAATCGCATCAGCCTGAGCATCAAGCAGGCAAAGGACAGGGAATGATCCTTAGCGCCCCGACAGAAAAGGGGGCGAGTATCCAATCTTTCAATATGTGACCGCTGATCGTAAAAAACGCAGGGTGGGGAGTGAAGCGCTCTCCATCCTGCGTTTTTAAATGACACGTGAATCGGAAGGGGCGCTCCCTATAACGCATCCCTTCCGGAGGTTGTACGCAGACGATTTATCCTTCCTTTATAAACGCCATAGTACGGAGATGCTTTTCTGCACGTCATTGCGGATTACGAAGATGGGACACTATAACGCTCCCGTTCGGCAGAGAGACCGCCATCACGCAGATCGCGGAGGAGGCAAGGGCCGCCGGAGCAGCCTTCAGAACCTGTTTTCTACCAAGGATGCGGTGACGCCGGATCTGAACCACCGCGTGCCGGAGATTGTCGGCAGCATGACCCTGAAGCAGGGCAAGATGAGAAGGCAATGCTGACAGATCGACCGGGTAAAACCGGCTCAGTATCAGCCTTCGTGTATTTGTTGTCCATGGCTTGGCGTATTTTTTGCTACGTGATTGTGTATTTCGACAGAAAAATGTGAAATATTTTGGTAACTTATCCCTGAGGAATGGCTTTGACATTTATCACGAAAGCTGGTAGAATAAAGAAAAAGTGGAAACGATACCGGTAATGTTACCGGAACCGACTTTTTATATTCTGCACCGGGAGGCTGCCCCATGACCATTAAAGATATTGCCAGACTCAGCGGCGTTGGCGTGAGCACGGTGTCCCGCGTTCTCAACGACCGCCCCGATGTGAGCGAGGAGAGCCGCCGCCGCGTGCTGCAGGTCATTGCCGAATACAACTACCTGCCCAACAATTCCGCTCGAAGCCTTGTGCGTACGAAGTCAGATGCCGTCGGCCTGGTGGTACGCGGTGTGCAGAACCCCTTTTATACCGGCATTATCCGTGCCATTGAGCGGGATTTGGATGCGGCGGATTGTACCATGGTCATGCGGCAGATTGGCTCCTGCGAGGACGAGATCAAGTGCGGCGCCATGATGGAGCGGGAAAAGCGCCTGCAGGGCATCATTTTCCTCGGCGGCCGGTCGGATTACAGCCCGGCGGATACGGCCCTGCTCAATGTGCCCTTTGTCTGCTGCTCCTATACCAATACCTATGGGACCCTGGATCCCACAAAATACTCCTCCGTCTCTATTGCTGATGAGCAGGAGGCCTACCGCGCCGTGATGGATCTGGCACAAAAGGGCCATCGCCGCATTGCGGCTCTGTCCACGGATCCCCGGGATTGGTCCATTGCCCAGCTGCGCTGCTCCGGCTATGCCCGCGCCCTGCACGATTTGGGTCTGAGCCTCGAGGATGGGGAAATTATCCGCGCGGACGATTTCACCATTGAATCCGCTTACCGCGCAGTGACCGAGCGGCTCAAACGCCCGGCAGACTTTACAGCCATCTTTGCCATCTCGGATGATATGGCCATTGGCGCCATGCGGGCCCTGCGGGAGAGCGGACGCTCCATTCCTGAGGATTGCTCCATCATTGCCATTGATGGCCTGACGGTTTCTGAGTATATCTATCCTATGCTGACCACGCTTTGCCAGCCCACCGATGAAATGGGTGCTAAAAGCGTGGAGATTCTGATGAGTGTCATTCGCGGCGGTGCCCATCGGCACCAGATCCTGCCCACCACGCTGCGCACCGGCCAATCTGTGCGTGACCTGACCCGGTGATTTTCCCGCGTAAACGCGTGAAAATAAATAAGAAACAAGGAGAATGATGAAGATGAAAATGAAGAAGTTCCTATCGCTTATTCTCGCGCTCGTCATGGCTTTTGCTCTGGTCGCCTGTGGCCAGAAGCAGGGCGGATCCGGCCGTGTGTTCTGGCTGAATTTCAAGCCCGAAGCTGACACCACCCTCCAGAAGGTCGCTGCCATGTATACCGAGAAGACCGGCGTTCCTGTCACCGTCCAGACAGCTGCCTCCGGCACGTACAATGAGACCCTGACCTCCGCCATGGATAAGGAGGCTCCTCCCACGCTGTTCGTTGTGGGCAACCAGGCCGCTGTGGGCACCTGGGGCGACTACTGCTATGATCTGAAGGATACCAAGGTCGCCGGTGAGCTGAGCACCGATGCCTATAACCTGTATGACGACAGCGGCAAGCTCTGCTCCATTGGCTATTGCTATGAGTGCTACGGCATCATTGTCAATAAGGATCTGCTGCAGAAGGCCGGCTATGAGCTATCCGACATCAAGAATTTTGAGACTCTCAAGGCTATTGCCGAGGATATCCACAGCCGCGCTGCGGAGCTGGGCTTTGATGCCTTCACCTCCTCCTCTATGAGCAGTGATTCCAGCTGGCGCTTCACCGGCCACCTGGCCAATCTCGAGTATTACTATGAGTCTGTGGATGATCCCGCTGCTTGGAAGACCTGCCCCGCCAGCATCAAGGGCACCTATATGCAGAACTACAAGAACCTGTGGGATCTGTACATCAGCAACAGCGCTGTGGATCCCTCCGCCCTGGCTGCCGGCGGCTATGACGCTGAGGCCGAGTTCGGCAAGGAGCAGGCTGTGTTCTATCAGAACGGTTCCTGGGAGTGGGCTGCTCTGACCGGCACTGAGGCTAATCAGTATGGCCTGGACAACCTCTCCATGATCCCCTTCTACTGCGGTGTTGCCGGCGAGGAGAAGGCTGGCCTGAATTGCGGTACCGAGAACTGCTGGGCCGTGAACGCCAAGGCTTCCGAGGCGGACATCCAGGCCACGCTGGACTTCATGTACTGGCTGGTCACCGATGCCGAGGCCTCTCAGATGCTGGTGAGCGAGCTGGGTATCCTGCCCTATAAGCAGGCTGCCAAGACCGCTAACGGCTTCCTGGGCGATGCTGATGCCTACACCGCTGCCGGCAACTACGTCATGCCTTGGGTCACCAACTTCCAGCCCAATGTGGACGCTTATCGTGAAGGTATTGTCTCCGCTATGAACAAGTATGACGCCGATCGTACCGACGCCAACTGGGAGCTGGTCAAGACGGCCTTCGTGGATGGCTGGGCTACCCAGTATGCCGCTGCCAACGGCTAATTTGGATCAAAACCGGATACCCTAAAGCAAGCAAGGAGGGGCGGGCTTTCGCCCGCCTCTCCCGTTCTATCACGGCAGAGACCGCAGGAGGTCTGCGCTGTGCAACAATCTATTTTTTGATGGGAGTGATCGATTTGAAGCGCAAGAAAGGCTCTGCACCGGTCAGTCGGGCGCTGATCCGCCGCCCGCTTCGGCGCTGGTTCCCACTTTTTATGGGGCCCGTGGTCTGCGCTTTTATTATCGGATTTGTCTATCCGTTCTGTAAAGGCGTATATCTGTCCTTCTGTAAGTTTAAAACGACTTCGGATGCGGAGTTCATCGGCCTGGGGAACTATGTCAAGGCACTGCAGGATGCCAGCTTTATGCATTCCTTCTGGTATACGGGCCTGTTCGCGCTGGTGTCGCTGGTTTTCATCAATGTACTGGCCTTCGCCGCAGCCTATGCCCTCACCCAGGGCATTAAGGGCAGCAGCCTGTTCCGCACGGTGTTCTTCATGCCCAACCTCATCGGCGGCATCGTGCTGGGCTATGTGTGGTCCATGATCTTTGACGGTATTCTCACCCGTTATAATACCTCCATTCTTCTGGAGACGAAGTACGGCTTCTGGGGCCTTGTGATCCTCATGTGCTGGCAGCAGATCGGCTATATGATGATTATTTATATCGCCGGCCTGCAGGCTGTCCCGGATGATATGCTGGAGGCGGCCAAGATCGATGGCGCCAGCCGCTGGCAGACCCTTTGGCGGGTCACCATCCCTAACGTGATGCCCTCCATCACCATCTGCACCTTCCTCACCCTTACCAATAGCTTCAAGCTTTTTGATCAGAACCTGGCCCTTACCGGCGGCCAGCCCTTCCTGATTCAATCCGACGGCTCCGCCATCAAGACTACAGAGATGCTGGCGCTGAATATCTATAACACATTCTACGGGCAGAATGTCAATGCCCGCGGCACCGCCCAGGCCAAGGCTGTGATCTTCTTCCTGCTGGTTGCCGCCATCGGCCTCATTCAGCTCCGTGCCACCCGCAAAAAGGAGGTGCAGCAGTAATGAAAGGTACCCTTACCGCCGAACGACGCCGCAAATTGGTTTTGTCCATTGTGCTGGCGGTTATCTGCATCATCTATGTGTTGCCCATCTTCATGGTGGTGCTCAACTCCTTCAAGCTCAATACCTACGTCAAGACCGATACCTTTGCCTTTCCCAATGGGGAGAGCTTTGCCGGCTGGGCCAACTATATCAAGGGCATGACCTTCGGTAACTACCCCTTCTGGAAATCCGCATTTTACAGCTTGTTCATCACCGTGGTCTCCTCGGCGCTGATTTTGCTGTGTACCTCTATGGCGGCCTGGTATATCGCCCGGGTGGACAGCAAGCTCTGCCGCATCATCTATTACCTGTGTGTCTTTTCCATGGTCGTCCCATTCCAGATGGTCATGTTTACCCTGTCTAAGACGGCCGACCGGGTCAAGATCCCATTCTTCAACTTTGCCGACATGGCCTTTGACAAGGTGGCCCTCAATACCCCCTGGACCATTCCCATCATCTATCTTGGCTTCGGCGCGGGCCTTGCCATCTTCATGTTTGTTGGCTTTGTAAAGTCTATCCCCCTGGAGATTGAGGAGGCCGCCTCCATAGATGGCTGCGGTCCGCTGCGCACCTATTTTTCCGTGGTGTTCCCCATGCTGCGGCCTACCATGATCTCCGTGGGCATTTTGGAGATTATGTGGGTTTGGAACGACTATCTGCTGCCCTACCTCGTGTTGGACAGCACCAAGTATTTCACCATTCCCATCCACATCCAGTACCTCAAGGGCAGCTACGGCACGGTAGACCTGGGCGCGACCATGGCGCTCATTTTCCTGAGCATTCTCCCTGTCATCATTTTCTACCTTTGCTGCCAGAAATATATCATTAAGGGCGTCGCTGCCGGCGCCGTGAAAGGCTGACTCATATGGATCGTTCCGCTGGCATTCTGATGCCAATTTCCTCCCTCCCTTCGCCATACGGCATCGGGACCTTTGGCAAAGCGGCGTATCGCTTTGCAGATTTTCTTCACGAGGCAGGGCAGAAATACTGGCAGCTTCTGCCCCTTGGCCCTACCAGCTATGGGGATTCCCCCTACCAAGCCTTTTCTACCTTTGCAGGCAACCCCTACTTCATTGACCTGGACACCCTCATCGCAGATGAACTCCTGACCCAAACGGAGGTGGACGCCTGCGCTTGGGGGACGGAGCCGCGCTATGTGGACTACGGCAAGATATATGAGAGTCGATTCGCCCTGCTGGAAAAGGCCAAGGCCCGGGGCTGGAGCCGTGACCGGGAGGCGGTGGCGGCCTTCGAGGCGGAAAATGCCCGCTGGCTGCCGGATTATGCCCTGTTCATGGCGCTCAAGCGCCGCTTTGGCATGAAGTCCTGGACGGAGTGGCCCGATGAGGGCGCCCGGCTGCACACTCCGGAAGCTGTTGCGCGCTACCGCGTGGAGCTGCGGGAGGATGTGGAGCTGTTCACCTATATCCAGTTCCTGTTTTTCCGCCAGTGGAGCGCCCTCAAGCACTATATCAACGGCCTGGGTATTCGCATCATCGGCGATATCCCCATCTATGTGGCTATGGACTCCTCGGATGTTTGGAGCGAGCCGGAGAATTTCCAGTTGGACGAGAACAAAAAGCCCACAGAGGTTTCCGGTGTCCCGCCGGACTATTTCAGCGCAGACGGCCAGCTCTGGGGCAATCCCCTGTACGACTATGAGGCCATGCGGAAAAACGGCTTTGAGTGGTGGATCCGCCGCATCGGCGGTGCCACGAAGCTCTACGATGTTATTCGCATTGACCATTTTCGTGGCTTTGAGAGCTATTGGGCGGTGCCCTTCGGCAAGACCACTGCGAAGGACGGCCACTGGGTCAAAGGCCCCGGCATATCCCTGGTAGGGGTGCTGACCGGCTGGTTCCACGATATTGAGTTCATTGCAGAGGACCTGGGCTTTCCCACGCCGGAGGTTACGCAGCTGCTGGCCGATTCCCGGTTGCCGGGCATGAAGGTGCTGGAATTTGCCTTTGACTCCCGGGACACCAGCAGCTATCTGCCCCATAGCTACGGCGAAAACTGCGTCTGCTATACCGGCACTCATGATAACGCTCCCCTGGCCCTTTGGCGCACGGAGGCGGATCGGGAGGATGTCGCCTTTGCCGCACAGTATCTGGGTCTGAATGAGCGGGAGGGCTTTAACCGCGGCATCATCCGTGGCGGCATGGGCTCGGTTGCGAAGCTGTTTGTTGCGCAGATGCAGGATTGGCTGGACCTCGGGCCGGGCCACCGCATGAACGTCCCCGGCACCAGCTGCGGCAACTGGAAGTGGCGTATGCTGCCCGGGGAGGCGAGCCACAGCCTTGCCAGCAGCATCCACGAGATGACCCGCATCTATGGCCGCCTTTGATAAAGCCCATAAGGCTCATAAAGCATTAAGCAGCCAACGCCTATGGCGTTGGCTGCTTTGAGCCTGTCGAAAAACCCTCCGGGTTTTTCCGACAAAAGGATTGCAGTCTGCTGCGCGC
>ENA-UBIJ01000439-UBIJ01000439.1-human-gut-metagenome-genome-assembly--contig:-NODE-439-length-20045-cov-11.031966_pt1 | contig 20045 bp, 19 predicted proteins | sample MGYA00244944_ERZ654876 | MGnify/ENA primary metagenome ERZ654876 (study PRJEB26926, sample SAMN06164748) | human gut metagenome | biome: ENVO:00009003; feature: ENVO:2100002; material: ENVO:00002003...
AACTTCTGGAGCAGCTGATCGGCAGTGACGCAGATATTCTGATCTGCACAAAGTCGGATCTTGTGGTACGGGATATTGATCTGCTGAAGAAGCTTGGACGTGTAACCGTTTCATGGTCGATCAACACACTAGATGAAAATTTCAAGAACGATATGGATTCTGCTTCGAGCATTGAGCACCGTATCGCTGCTATGAAGCAGGTATATGAGGCAGGTATCCGTACAGTCTGTTTCGTATCCCCGGTATTCCCCGGTATCACGGATTTTGAAGCAATCTTTGAGCGGGTAAAGGATCAGTGCGATCTGTTCTGGCTCGAAAATCTCAATCTTCGAGGCGGTTTCAAAAAGACAATTATGGATTATATCGCCGGACAATATCCAGATCTTGTACCACTTTACGACGAGATCTATAACAAGCATAACCGCAGCTACTTTGAAGCACTTGAAGTAAAAGCTGAGAAAATGGCTAAGAAGTATGATTGTGCCTTTGTGGATAATGAAATGCCTTATGGCAGAGTCCCGCAGGGGCATCCGGTGATCGTAGATTATTTCTATCATGAGGAAATCCGTGGGACAGAGAATACCGGAAAAAGAAATCGCTAAATTCAAGTTTGTCGAACACATGAAAATTTGAATTTACAGGTGTGATATGGGAATACAGATTAGAGAAGCGAAAAGCGAAGAAATGCAAAAGAATATCCGTACTGTTAAACAAATGACCAAAGGAATGGGATTTGACGAAAACATGGGAAAAGTCAATTGGTCTTTTATAAGAGTGATTTCTAATTTTGGCTATCAATTCATGCCAAAGGAAAAAGGTGTAAAATATAAAAAAATCAGATTGGATAATGTAAAGGCAGTTGTTTCAGAATATGGACAAGCAAATAGTGAGAATATTATTATGTATATACATGGTGGTGGTTTTGTTTCAGGAAGTGCTTCATCATCAAAAGGATATAGTTCTATGCTTGCAAAGTATTCTGGCTATAAAGTAATTGCTATTGATTATTCGTTAGCACCAGAACATAGTTTTCCAAAAGGGTTTGATGATTGCTACAATGCTTTTTGTGAAATAGTAAGGCTATATCCTAATACCAAAATAACATTAGTGGGTGAGAGTGCAGGTGCTAATCTTTGTCTAGCACTTGCTTTGAAAACAAAGGAAATGGGAAAAGTTGCTTGTGTTTTAGTACATAGTCCTATTATTGATTTTACTGGTGGCATAGATAGGTCGGAATATAGAATTGATGATTTTACTGTAAAAGAAGGCTGTCTTAAACCGTTAAATGAAATATATGTTGGAGATAATATGGCAGATAATCCTTACATTTCACCTTTATTTGGTGATTTTCATGGTTTTCCACCAACCTTTATTACTTGTGATTCTAATGAGACATTATATGCAGATGCAAAAGCGTTATACCAAAAATGCGAGCAGGTGGGTGTGGATGTGGAGTTGGTAGAAGTAAAAGGAACATTTCATGCGTTTGCCACTATTGGTACGGGAACACCAGAAACAAAGCAAATTTTAGAAGAAAATATAATGTTTATGAAAAAATATATATAGTGCATAAATCACTTGAAAATTCCAGTTTGATGGAGTGACAAATTCCAGTAAGCTGGTGTGTTTAACCGAGAGACGAATTTGATTTTTACTAATTGTTTATGTAAAGGAATGCCTTGTGATTATATCTGCGATAGTTGTGTAATTGGACAAAAGAGAGCAAAATATGTCGGGACAAAAATATGCTTTGGAGATAAGATGTGTTTTGTAGGAAGGAGTAAATAAGCATGAGCTGGTTGGAAGATATCACTTCATCAATCAAATATATTGAAGGACATCTTACAGATGAACTTACTCTGGAAAAAATTGCTGCAAAGATTAATCTTTCGCCATTTTATTTTCAAAAAGGGTTTTCGATTCTTTGTGGAATTACGGTATCCGAATATATAAGAAATAGAAGATTATCACTTGCCGGCAGAGATTTGCAAACAGATGGTGTTAAGGTTATAGATGTAGCAATGAAATATGGCTATGATTCTCCAGACAGCTTTACGAAAGCCTTCACCAGATTTCACGGTATTACGCCTGCACAGGCGAAGTCCGGAGACGGTGAACTCAAAAACTACCTTCCTCTAAAAATACATGTATCTATGAAAGGTGGATTTGAAATGGAATGTAAAATTGTTAAAAAACCGGCATTTACTGTTGTCGGAAGTGCCAAAATTATTAAAAATGAAGAAGGGTATAAAGAATGCCCACAATTTTGGACAGAGCATTATGAAAAGGGAAACGGTAAGTATATTTGTGGTATGTATGGAATCTGTTTAGATGATGGAGCACCGGGAGGATTCTTCAAGTACATGATTGCTGATGATTATATTCCTTCAAAAGACATACCGGAAGAATTTGAAACGGTAGTTATTCCTGAAAATACATGGGCAGTATTTCCATGTAAAGGATCTATGCCGGAAGCGTTACAAAAAGTGAATACAGAGATTTTTAAGGAATGGCTTCCTGGGAATAGTGATTATGAAATTGCAGGAATGTATAATATAGAATACTACACCGCACCTTGTGATTATCCGAAAGGAAATCAGGATGAGAATTATTATTGCGAAATTTGGATGCCGGTGAAATCAAAAGAACAGTAGATTTTAGAATAATTAGTTAAATTCTTGCGAGGATATGATATGAATAAGGCCAAAAGAATAGTAGATAATATGGATTCTGAAAATGCATTTGCGGTTTGTTCGGAGATTGGAATTATTGATGAAAATGCAACACCGCTTAAGCAGGCAAGATATATTAATGAGCTTTTAAATACTACTGAGAGTATGAAGATATATATGACTGATACTATGCGAAAATGTGGTGGGTGCTGCTTGTCAACCAATGCTATAAAAATAGCAAAAAAATTATACGCTAAATCTAACGATATAGCAGAATTTTTGAATCTTCTGAATGAAGCAGATATTGGCGGAAGGAACTTACATATTTTTAAAGGAAAGATTATTGCTGTATACAAAAAATGTTATTGTAATATACCTAAAAAAGTTGAGAATATGAATAAAAAGTATTGTGAATGTTCTGCTGGTTGGTATATGCGATTGTTCTCTGAGGTTTTTGAAAAGAGTGTAACAGTTACTATTGTTGATACAATTGTCAATGGAGCTTCTGAATGTGTATTTGAAATATCAGATTATGTATAGACAGACAACTTCCAGTTTGATTGACTGATGATACACGGAAAATAGTATTAGAGCAGGTAACAGGCAGGTGGTCATATAACAGACGGCTTGCCGTTTTTGGTGTTTATATTATATATGAATACGGAAAGAGTCTAGAAGATGTTTGGGCATATATTAACCAAAATATCTTTTAGACGATTGCATAGTATTATGTTGTTGGGTATAATAGAAGATATTTAGGGATACAATAACCGAAATATCTTTTGGGAGAAAATGTCATGGTAAAAGAAATTAAAAGAGATTACTATTTAGAACAACTTATAAATCGTGAAGGAAATGGTCTGATTAAAATTGTAACAGGAATAAGAAGATGTGGAAAATCATATTTATTGCGAACGCTGTTTAAAAATCATTTGCTTGAAAATGGAGTGGATGAAAAACACATCATTGAAATGGCGTTTGATTTATTCGATAATATAGAATATCGAGATCCGAAAATCTTTTACCCTTGGGCAAAGAAACAACTTCAAGATAATGAAAAATACTACTTTCTTTTAGATGAAGTGCAATTACTGGATGAGTTTGTGAGTGTGCTTAACGGTTTAGCGGATAAGAAGAATTGCGATGTATTTGTAACGGGAAGTAATGCAAAGTTTTTATCCAGAGATATAGCTACTGAATTTGGCGGCAGAGGGGATGAGGTGCATATGTACCCTTTGAGCTTTTCGGAATTTATGAGTTGCTATGATGGAAATAAATATGATGGATGGAACGAATATATTACTTATGGCGGTATTCCGTTGGTGGTATTAGCTGAAACGGATGAGCAAAAAATGAATCTATTGGATAATCTGTTTCAGGAAACATATATCAGTGATATTGTGAAACGAAACAAAATCAGAAACGTTGGAGAAATGGAATCATTGCTTGATGTTTTGGCATCCGCAATTGGCGCGTTGACAAATCCTAACAAACTTCAGAAAACATTTAAAAGCGTAAACAATTCGAAAATTACAGCAACAACGATTACGAAATATATTGAATATTTGGAGGATGCTTTTTTAATTGAAGAGGCGAGCAGATATGATATTAAGGGAAAGTCCTATATCAGTACGCCAATGAAGTACTATTTTATGGATATGGGACTTAGAAATTCAAGAATTCATTACAGGCAAATGGAAGTGACACATTCTATGGAGAATGTAATTTACAATGAATTAAGAATGAGAGGCTTTCATGTGGATGTTGGCAATCTGACTGTTGTTGAAAAGGGGAAAGATGCAAAACTGGTAAAAAAGCAACTGGAAGTCGATTTTATCTGTAATAAGGGTTCTAAAAAATATTATATCCAGTCCGCGTATATGTTGGAGACCGAAGCAAAAATGGAACAAGAGATTCGTCCTTTTTTGAAAATAAATGATTCATTTAAGAAGATTGTAATTACATCTGATACGCCAAAACCATTTTATAATGATCAAGGTATTTTAATCATGAATGTGTATGAATTTTTATTAAATACAAATTCGTTAGAATTATAAATTACAGTTGTTGAGGGTTTAACGATATTTATAGGAAGATGTAATGGAAAGACAGAATTTAGGAGAGCCACCTATGACGAATGAAAAAAAGTGCATTTATATTATTGAAGATGATGCAACCATCAATCATGGTATAGAGCTTACTCTGGGAAATGAAAAATATGAATATCGGAAGTTTTATTCCTTAGGTGAGGTTGAAGACACAGAGCAGGCAGATCTTATCATTTTGGATATTAATTTACCGGATGGGAATGGATTTGACTTTCTAAAACAGTTAAGGAAGACTTCTGACGTACCGGTTTTGGTTGTGACTGCAAACGATACGGAATTGGATGAGGTGACAGGTCTTACCCTTGGAGCGGATGATTATGTGACAAAGCCATTTTCCCTGATGGCACTCAGGCTTCGGGTGAATAATCTTTTATCAAGGGCGTTAGCCGGGAAGCCTTGTGATGTTCCGAACCGATATGAAAAGCATGGGTTATTGTTTGATTTTGACAATCTGATATTCAAGAAAAATGATATGGAGATTGAATTAAGTAAGACGGAAATCCGACTGTTAAAGTATTTTACGGAGAATGAGGGAATTACCCTTTCCCGGGAAAAGCTGATTGATTATGTATGGCAGAATCAACAGTATGTGGATGAAAATGCCCTATCCGTCAGCGTGAAAAGATTAAGAGATAAAATAGAAGGCTCTGGAGAAAAGATAATCCATACGGTATATGGTATTGGTTATGTCTTTAAATGGGAAGAATGAAAATTAGAAGAAATGAATACGAGATTTTGAATCAAATGTTGGATGATGCAATTGCAGGTACCTTTGAGGAAAATTGCTTTGACGAAAGCGAGCTTTCAAAATTGCAGACAAAGTTTATGCGGTATCTGTCTACTGCATCCATGTCCGAGAAGAAGATTCAGGAAGAAAAAGACAATTTAAAGGAACTGATTACGAATATTTCCCATCAGACCAAAACACCTCTTACCAATATACTGATGTATTCGGAGCTTTTAACAGAGGTGGCAGCTACCGAGCAGGAGAAGGAATATGCCGGTGAGGTTTTTGCTCAGGGAAAGAAGTTAGAAAGCCTGATTGAAGCATTGGTAAAAATGTCCCGCCTTGAAACCGGTATTTTTCAATATCAAAAAAAGGAAACTGCATATCGGGAAATTATCCATAAGGCAGTGGAACAGGCACTTCCCAAAGCATCGGAAAAGAATATTTCCATTCTTGTAAGGGACGTGGGAAGGTACCGCTCCTATGTAGATGAAAAATGGGTAATTGAAGCAGTCTATAATATTCTGGATAATGGGATTAAATATTCCGGAGAGGGTACTACCGTTTATATTGAAGAATTCTCTTATGAGTTTTTTTCGGGTATCCGGATTACAGATCAAGGTATCGGTATATCAGAGGAAGAAATTCCTTTGTTGTTTGGAAGATTTTACAGAGGAAGGTCCGCACATGACAAAGAAGGAATTGGTGTTGGATTGTTTCTGGCACGGGAGATTGTAGAAAACAACGGAGGCTATATCAAGGTCACTTCACAAGTGGGAACGGGTTCGAGATTTGATGTCTGTTTTCCAAATATTTCAACATTGTAAGATTTGAGAAAGAATCTGGAAAGAAGGATAAGCTATGCTGGGTATGAAAAACAGATACCCGGCATTGTTTATTTTATGAGAAGCGTATTTCTCATAATTTGTGGGAATCGGAAAGGAAAAGGGAAAATGGAAATTTTAAGAACAGAGAATTTGAAAAAATATTACGACCAGAACATGGTCTGTGTAAAGGCACTGGATGGAGTGAGTCTTTCTGTGGAGCAAGGGGAATTTGTGGCAATTGTGGGAACCTCCGGAAGTGGAAAGTCGACCCTTTTGCATATGCTTGGAGGCTTAGACCGTCCTACCTCCGGAACCGTGCTGGTGGACGGAAAAAGGATATTCGATCTGGAAGATGGGGAGCTTACGATTTTCAGAAGAAGAAAAATCGGCTTTGTTTTTCAGGCATATAATCTTGTGCCGGTATTGAATGTATATGAAAATATTGTACTTCCCATACAGCTTGACGGAGGAGTTGTGGATACGGATTTTGTGGAACAGATAATTGATATATTAGGTCTTTCCGAAAAAATCAACAGCCTTCCAAACCAGCTTTCCGGCGGGCAGCAGCAAAGAGTTGCCATCGCAAGAGCACTGGCAACAAAACCATCCATCATTTTGGCAGATGAACCTACGGGAAATCTGGATTCAAAAACAAGTCAGGATGTGCTGGGGCTTTTGAAGGTGACAGGTCAGAAATTCAAACAGACCATCGTTATGATTACCCATAATGAGGAAATTGCCCAGATGGCTGATCGGATTATCCGGATTGAAGATGGACGGATTATATCGGGAGGGGGAGATACCAATGCGTAAGGTTGATAATCACCGCTGTATCACCAATATCAGTAAAAAAAGTATGTTGGCAAATAAAAAGAGAAATGGAATCCTGCTGGCTGCCATTATATTAACAACGGTAATGCTTACAACATTGTTTACGGTTGTAAACAGTCTGATAAAGTCATATGAGACTTCTACCTGTTATCAGGTCGGAACCAGTTCCCATGCAGGATTTAAATTTATGACACAGGAAGAATATGATGAACTGGCAACAGATAAAAAAATACACAACTTATCTTATAATGTTATTATTGGTAATCTGTTAAATGAAGAATTAAAAAAAGATTATACAGAGATTCGATATACCCAGGAATTGAATGCCAAACAAAGCTTTGCTTATCCGGAAATGGGAAGCCTTCCTGAGAAGTACAATGAGGTGGCAGTCTGTACAAATGTTTTGGATGATTTTGGTATTCCTCATGAATTAGGACAGATTCTTCATCTTAAAATTTCCAATGGTTTTGACACCTATGAAGGAGATTTTACGGTGTGCGGTATCTGGGAAAAACCGGCAGAAACCATAGCAAATCAGATTTTTGTGTCAAAGAAATTTCAAGAAAGCTTTGCTCCGGTCTGGAAAGACAGAGAGGATTATAACAAGTTTTTGAAACAAAATTCTTATGCCGGTGCCATGAATTCGGACTTTGATTTTCCTTCGACTTTTAATATATCCGCACAGATGGATGCCTTAAAGGAAAGACATGGGTTCGGTGATGAGATAAATGATGGTATTAACTGGGCATATACAACAAGCTCCATTGATGCGACTTCCGTGCTGATTGTTTTGATTTTGCTTACCTTGATCATGTTATCGGGATATTTGATCATTTATAATATTTTTCTGATTGCGGTAACGGCGGATATTCATTACTATGGTTTGCTTAAGACAATCGGTATGACGAATACACAGTTAAAAAAACTGGTGCTGAAGCAGGCAATGCTTTTAAGTGTGATTGCGATTCCCGTTGGTATGATTTTGGGATATGTGCTTTCTCATATTGTCCTGCCGTTGATTGCTGAGAATATAACATCTGAGGCATGTAAGGTTTATTCCAATCCTTTTGTATTCCTGTCATGTGCTGTTTTTGCATGGGTTACAGTCCGAATCAGTTGTGCAAAACCATGCAGAATTATCAAAAAAATATCTCCGGTAGAAGCGGTGGAGTTTAATGACTGTCAGGTAGAAAAATTGTCTCAAAGGAAAAAGGCAAAGAAGGTAAATCCGTTTTCTATGGCATGGGAGAACTTGAAAAGAAATAAGAAGAGATCTACGGCGGTAATTCTTTCCATGGTTCTTAGTATTTTAATGATAAATGTAACGGTATCCATTGTGTCCTGTTTTGATGAGGATAAATATATTTCTACTTTTGCAGGCAGTGATATTTCAGTGGCTGATGCAACCTTGTATAATTCCCATTCTTTGGAAACGGTATTGGATGGCGTGACTTTTCAGGATATGGAGGCACTGGAGAAAATGGATGGTATTACGGAATGTGGAGCCATTTATATGTCTGAGATACAGCAGAAGGTGGATGGTACTTCATGGGAGCGGTTGAAAAGGATTTATGAGGAACATAATGACTGGTTTGTGAGTGGGCAGGATCAAAAAAACTGGTTTGATTCCCTCGTCTATGACCAAAAACAAATTGATGCTCATCTGTATGGTGTGGATAAGATGATTTTTGATGCTATGGAATTGGACACAGAGGTAGTGGACTGGGATACATTTTGTTCCGGTGATTACGCAATTGTTTCTTCCATGACAGAGGAAGGGAGCAATGATTCCGGGTTTGCACTTTATCAGGTGGGAGAAAAAATACCGGTAGAATTGCCAAGTGGTAAGGTAAAAGAGTATGAAGTAATTGCTATTGGGGATGTACCATACTCTATGGGGCCAAAGCACAGTCACGGAATGGATGTCTATGTAACGATTCCTTCAGAGGAATACCGGAAGGTTGTTCCGGACTCAAAAGGAGCAATGCAGCTGTTGATGAATCTGGATAAGGAACATCTGCAGGAGGCAGAAAGCTATGTGGAACAATATTGTGAGACAGTAAATGAGGATTTGGATTATCAATCCAGAGATATGTATTTGAAGGAATTTAAGGATACCGTGCGGATGTTTTTAATTGTAGGAAGTGCTCTTAGTGCAATTCTTGCTTTGATTGGTATTATGAATTTTATAAATCTTACTTATACATCCATTCATGAACGAAATCAGGAGCTTAAGGTGTTATGGTCTGTTGGAATGACAAAAAATCAGATAGCATCCATGCTTTCCTTTGAAGGAATATTGAGAATGTGTCTGGCATTTGTATTTGTGCTTTCCGTAGGACAGCTTTTAAATTATTTGATTGTATATGCCATTGCAGGAGGTACCATAATGTTCACCTATCATTATGTTGTATGGCCGATGTTTGCCTGCATACCGGTATTCCTGTTGATTGCGGCAAGTGTTCCAAGATTGATGACAGGGAAAATAGTTTAATTGTAAATCGTGCCAACGATTACTTGACAGTAACCAAAAAGGAACTCTTACTTTATTGCAGTAGAAACTTATGGTATAATTTTTTTATTGGAATGGGGACAAAATAATGATAAAGGCGTATTGATACCGGAACATGTATTGGGAAAAGTATGAATGCCGGGGGGTTACATGAAGACAAAAATAAAGTAATTAAGTTACGATAAAGTGATGGGTTTACCGGAACGGATACACCATAAGCCGGTAAGACCCAATCCATTGTTGCGGTAACTGATATTAGCATTGTCAAAAGGGGAATTAAAGCAGGTCGGATTTCAATATGAAATGCATGGGATGGAACATTGACAGACTTTATTGCCAAGTCGGATTTAAGTGCCGGTCAGAAAATTGTGTTAATTGCTTTGATAAATAGTAAGACTTTCGATTCGTTTATGGATGACTTATATGAAGAAATATCAAAAAGTCTGGCAGAGGAATTTTCCGAAGCTTATGTCGGAATGGAAAAGGATGCAAGACGTTTGGTGAACAGAGTATTTGAAGGACATTATAGTGATGAAGATTTTTGGCGGGAACATGATGTGAACGACATCTATCGTTATGATACAGTGAGTGCCTGGAATGCTTTATTTGAAGAAAATGAGTAGAACAACAGATGAGGGGTGTTATCGGGTTGCAGTTCCCTATAAAGTAAGGAGAGATTGACATGTTCAGAGAAATGAGAAGATTTAAGCAGCAGATAACAACAGAAGAATGTAAAAAGGTGTTGAAGGAGGAGAAGAGGGCATAAGGTTGATGCAATGAACCGATGCGATAAGGTTTGCTTGACTGTCTGGAATCAGGGATTCAAAAAAGAAGGTCATTGGGAATGGAATCCGACAAGCGTTGTTGTGTTTGGAAAGGTGAAGCCGGTAACAGAAAATAATATCTTTGAGGATCAATTGAGAAAGCTAGCAGCAAAATATTATCCAACTACAGATGAGATTGAGGAAGAAATGGAACGTTCTGCATTACGGACACAGTTGTTTGCCATAAAAATCGAACACATGACGGGCAAACTCGTCAACGAAAAATAACATTCAGGCAACTTCCAGTTTATCTTTTGTTTGGAGGTGTTTATTTTGAACAATGTAATCAAAAAAATATGCTTGGTAATACTAGGGATTCTGCAAGGAACGCTTGGTAGTTACTTAGCATTACTGGGGTGGGCATTTGCTTTTCCTGAAACTTCTCCCGGCACAAAAGATTATGTAGAGGATATGTCTTTTGTACCATTTGGATATTTTATTATGTTCGCATGGTTAGCCATAATGATAACCGCAATGATTCTGCTTCGAAAAAATAAGGCAAATTTTCTATCTTTTATATTACCTTGGTTCATGGGATTAGTTGCATGTTTGGTAGCAGTGTTTGTAATACTTTGATTTTAACGACTATGAAATCGGAATTTGGAGGGAAAAATTATGAAACTCGATAATTTTGTTGATATGATGACGGGACACTTTAATAACAAAGAGCAGTTTGATAAGATGAAGACAGAAGGAAAAATATATCCTTATGCAGAACACATTAATACAATCTGTAATGGAAAAATTTTGAACCTTCCTAAAGATTTTAATGGTAAATTTGTTGTTGAAGAAAGCTACTATGAGATAAATGGGAAACGCAATGCTTCCCCACATCTTTTTCTTATTACAGAGAAAGAGGATGAAATTGTATTGTATTCTTATGAAATACCTAAAGGAGAAGATAAGAGTACATTTTCATATAGTTCTATGAAAAATGTTGATTACACCGAATTGAAAAAATCCGAAAAGTTTACCCCAGCAATCTACCATGAAAAGGATGAAATCTGGGAAGGAGGCAGTACAAGCCAGTTCTCTCCGGTAATGACATTTAAGCTTTGGGAAAAGTTTTCTGACAGTTGCCTGGAAGTATCTGAAAGCATGGAAGTTAATGGAAAGAAAACTTTTGGATATGACGAGCCAATTATTTATAAGCGAGTATAACTTAATAGTGGAATATGGCGATAAATTCCAGTTTATGAGGATAAAAGATGGAACTTAGAGAATACAAGTCAACTGACTGTGAGCAGATGGCGCAATTGTTCTACAATACGGTACATAGCGTAAATGTAAAGGATTATACAGAAGAACAGTTAAATGCATGGGCAACCGGTAGCGTAGATTTACAAGAATGGAACCACTCTTTTTTAAATCATAAAACAGTGGTTGCAGTGGAGGATGATGAGGTTGTTGGATTTGGAGACATTGATCAATCTGGCTGTCTGGCTAGGCTGTATGTCCATATAAATTATCAGGGGATGTGAATTACACTTAAAAACTATGTGATGGAGAAGAAAACTTCTAGCGGCTTTTCTGATAAAAGTTCAGGAGGTAATGAATAAAGGGATTTAATATGATAAAAATTGTGTGGTCAATAAACGATATAAATAAATATCAAACAGGAAATTTGCTGGATGGTGCAGTAAAGATAGAAACACCGCAGAGTGTTGGTGAACTGATGAAAAAAGCAGTGCCAATTGCTGTAATTTTATGTGTTATCCTTTTTATTGCTATGCTTTGTAAAACGATAATATGCAAGACCGTTGTAATCTCGCCAATATTTATTCTGGTCGGATTTGCTTTCGGTTTTTTACTGTTAATAATTCATGAGTGGTTACATGGAATTGTTTATCCTAAGGAAGCAGATGTAACAATAGGCAGAATAAAAGGAAAGGCAACATTTGTTGCATTAGCATCATATCCATTGAGGCGAGATCGGTTTATATTGATGTGCCTGTTGCCATTTGTTCTTGGATTAGTTCCATTTATATTATTTGTAATTAGTCCTGCTGAATTTAGAGTATTAAATGGATTGAATTTTGGCATGGCATGTATGGGGATGATTTCGCCATTCCCAGATGTGTTTAATGTCCTTGTCGTTCTAAGAAATTCTGAAAAAAGCGATTTAATAATGTTCTACAAGAATGATATGTATAAGATTTCTTAAATTTTTGTTTGGAAAAATGCTTAATTATTCAAGTGAAAACATATAGCAATTAATACGGGAAAGAAAAATCGAGATTTGGAGAGGTATTGTTTATGAAGATTGAATATAGAAAAGCAGATATTACGGATGCAGAATTGCTAATAGATATTTATAATTTTGCATTTTATAGTGATTATATTAAATATGGTGAATGTCCGGCGTATGGAAAGACTAAAGAGATGATGGTCGGGGCGTGGTTAATTGGTTTTTGAGCAACTCCATTATATCACAAGCCGTGAAAACAATATGACAGCCAAAGGCATGGTTATGATACAGAACAAGGTAGTAAATACATTTAAAAGACCGGAGTATGCAGCATCTTTGTTATATACCTGAGCCATCTGGGTGATTGTTGAAGCGGATGGTGTGATGGAGGCAAGAAATACTATGAGGAGTAAAGTTCTTCCTTCTGGAATAAGGGCATATACATGACTTACATACATTATAAGCAGTAAAACAGCAGGCCAGATGACGAGCCTGATGGCAGAGAAAATGTATAGTTTTGCGTTTTTCAGGCTGTCGCGGATCGGCGAATCAGCCATCAGCATGTCAGTTACTAACATGCTGAGAGGTGCAAGCATATTTCCTATGTCTTTTACCGGTGTGAGTATGACAGATGGCAGTTTTATCTGACAGAAAAAGAGTAGGAGTCCGGCTATTATGGCTATTACATTTATATTGGTTATTATCTTTTTCCATTCCATATGTGGCTTTTCGGCGAGCATGGTGCTGCAGTGTGTCCAGAGAAATACCAGCTGTACAGACATAAATGCACATGAATACAGTACATAGTCGGTACCCAGCATAGCATTTACAAGTGGGATTATCATATTTCCCGAGTTGGAATACATGACAGTGGCACATTCAACTGTATTCCAATGCCAGAGTTTCCTTCCGATATTTATAAAAATCAATAGAAGAATATGTATAATGGTTGCAAGAACAGCGGAAAATAATAGTCCCTGCAGTTTTTCTTTTGTAAAGCCAATTTCAAATGAATTTATTATGGCGCAGGGCATCACCAGATATACCACAATGATAGACAGGATCCTGCATATTGATTACCTCTTTTCGCTCCTGTATTATAATCCCATTTTACAAAAAAAGGAATATACCACAATGGGTGGCTTGTCAAAAATAAAAGAATGCGATAGAATATGTGCAATTTACAGGAATTTGTTTAGTTGGATTTAGAACAAGGAGAGATGACAAGCTATGCATTCACAGAAAATCCATAACAAAAAACTCATATTGCCGGTTCTCATTTTCCTGGCAGGTTGTCTGGCCTTGGCAGCAGTTTTATATCATTCATACAGAACAAATTTAAAACATATGCGGGCTGTCACAGAACTTAATGCCACAACCTATGCAGAACGGTTGCAGAATGATATGAACCGTGGCGTTGCGATTACAGATACACTTGAGGAAATAGTACTCAGTGAAAATGGAAAAATTGATAATTTTCAAAAAGTTGCAGGAAATCTGATGACAGATTTTGTTCAGAGCATACAGATTGCACCTAATGGTGTTGTTACAGATATATATCCGGAGGCGGGAAATGAAGCGGGAAAGATAGATTTGATCCACGATGAAAGTCGTGGAGAGATATGCCGTTACGGGAGAGATAAAAATATAGTTACTATGCAGGGTCCGTTTGACTTAAAACAAGGAGGCCGGGGCATTGCAATCAGAAATCCCGTATATCTGGAGTGCCCGGATGGAACCTCTGCGTTCTGGGGATTCACTATTGTAATTATCCGTATTCCGGAGGTATTTGAGAAATCGGTTCAGTCACTTACCCAATTTGGTTATGATTACTGTCTGACAAAGACAGTTTCTCCTTTGTCGGATGATACAGAGGTGGTATCGGCATCAGGTAATATTTTGAAGGAGCCGATTACATTTGAGTTTGAATTTTGTGGCAGCACATTTGGCTTAGAGGTAATGCCAACTGATGGTTGGAACCACGGATGGAACATACTTCCGCAGCTCGTTTTTGGAATTTGTATTATTTTGCTTTTAACGGGATTAACGGTGATCGTTCTTGTGGTTGAGAGACATCGTGAGATATTAAAAAAAATGGCGATAACAGATCCGTTAACCGGTCTTTTGAACCGCAAAGGTTTTGATGAGCAGCTTGAAAAGGTGATACAGGACGGTCATTGTATTCATTGTGTGGGCGCACAGATGGATATTGATGATTTTAAATTTATAAATGACATGTATGGACACGTCGTTGGTGATACCGCACTGAAAAGTCTTGCACAGGACATGAAAGATAATTTTGGTGTAAATGCCATTCTATGCAGAAATGGCGGCGATGAGTTTTCTGTTATCTTGATTGGAACAACAGAGGAAGAGGCAAAGAGTATAATAGAGAGTTTTACCCTTAAGCCAAGGTATATAACATATAATGGTGAAGAGCATCCTTTTTATATTTCTCTTGGGTACGCAGAATATCCGAAGGACTGTGACGATGTTTTGGAGCTTATCAGATGCGCAGATATGGCACTTTATGCGGTAAAACTACATGGGAAGCATAGTTGCAGTCCTTATCGCAGTGATTATAAGATACAGCACAGAAGTCAGCTTGGGTTTGCACTTCAGGATGTGTCAAAAAATCTTCCGGGAGCTTTCCTGATATATATAGCTGATCCGGAGGATGATCGTATTTTATTTGCAAATCGTGAATTGATAGAATTTGCAGGTTGCAAGGATTTTGATGATTTTCTGGATTATACCGGGCAGCGGTTCAAGAATCTTATTCACCCGGATGAACGGGATTCTGTGGAGACCAGTATCTGGAAACAGATTGATGCAAAGACCAGTGGAAATAATGATTATGTAAGATTCCATTTTGCAAAAAAAGATGGATCCTACCGCCCTGTTCTTGATCATGGAAGAATTGTAGAAAGCCGTTACTATGGAAATGTGTTCTATGTTCTTATCATGGACTGTGCTTTGATTGAATCTTTTTATGATGGCTTTTCCAGATAGAGTAAGTCATCAGCAGAAACAGTTATTGGAGAACTGATTTTCTCATGAAGATACAGGTATATCCTATGTGATATATGAGATATAGAAAACAATACAATATAAAAATAATTATCAGGCAGGCAGTCTTATAACGAGACTGCCTGTTTTTTCGTGAATTTTACAAAAGAAATATACAACTCTTGCAATCTTTACGGAAGTGTGATAGCAGGCACATGCAGGCATATCTATAATAAATACAGAAATGAAGTGAGACCACCTCAAGGAGCAGGCAGGTTCGCCTCATATGTATAAGGAGCAGGCAGCCGGAAATGAAAGAGACAGAGAAAAAAGACAAAACGATAAGGAAAACGGATGAAAAAGCAGGTGGGCATCTTGTTTTATTTGTGAGAAGAAACGCAGTATATATCGGGGTTTTCCTGATCGGAGCAGCCTTTCTTCTGGCGGCAGGTTCATTTGACTGGGATCGGATCAACAGCTATACAATGTACAACAACGACAGCAGGACATTCGTAAGAGGGCGGGTAGTATCTGTCGATAATGAACGGCTGGAGACAGATCCATATGATCATTCCAGATATCTTGGGGAACAGGAGCTTACAGTTCTGATTCTGGATGGGGAGCAGAAAGGCGACAAAGTATCGATTGATAATTATTTGTCACAGACACATAACATCTATGTAAACGCGAATCAGAAAATAATCGTATGTGCAGATATGCCGGAGGAAGCAGCTCCCTACTACACAGTATTCAATTATGACAGGTGCCTGCCACTTGGCATCCTTGTGGTGGTATTTGCCGCGGTAATGTTGTTTGTGGGAAAAGGAAAAGGCTTACGGGCATTAGCCGGTGTCGTTTTTACGCTTCTTCTGGTAGTACTGTTTATGGCTCAGGCGATCTACCACGGATTTCCTCCTGTGATTGTCTCAATCCTGACTATATTAACAGGAACAGCAGTCAGCCTGTTGTTGTTAAATGGCTGCAGCAGACGGACGGCTGTATCCGCACTTTCTACTGTACTTGGAGTCGCAGTAACAGGAATTATTTTTTACATAAGTTCAAAAACCTTACATCTTACAGGATTTAACAGTGACAATGCGGAAGAACTGCTGGTCATTCAGGGAGCGACAGGACTTTCGGTTCGATCACTTCTGATCGCAGGCGTGCTGGTATCTTCCCTTGGAGCTGTTATGGATGTGGCAGTTTCCCTTACAGCAGCGCTTATGGAACTGGTCGCTGTAGATTCTTCGGTAACAGCCGGACAGGTTATGAAGTCGGGATTTAATATCGGAAAAGATATGATCGGAACCATGAGCAATACGCTGATTCTTGCATTTGCGGGAACGGCACTCAATACGATGCTGGTATTAACTGCCTATGGCGTGAGCCGGACACAGTTCATATCATCGGATTACCTGGCGATTGAGCTTGCACAGGGACTGTGTGCAACGATCGGAGTGATCCTTACCGTACCGATAACAACAGGAATCTGCGCAGCAATGCGCATTTCACATAGATAAAATGAAAAGATGAAAAGAGGAAAATGAATGAAAAAACACAGACGTAAGACAGCAGGAAGACTTTCTGCACTTCTGTCATTATTGTTGGTAGCAACGATGGCACAGCCCCTTTTTCAGACAAGGGCAGCAGAGAATGATGTAACAATGGATGGAAATGTAACATGGAGTTATCTGGATGATGGCAGCGACCCGGCAGGCGACAGCACGGCAGCAGGCTATGACCGGACAAGCTGGACCAAGGATGGCTATGACATATCTGCATGGAAGACAGCGACAGGCTCCTTTGGTGCAAAGAAAGGCCAGATCAATGATCTCGGTGGCGGATGTACACCAAAGACATTATTAACACAGTACAAGGCAGATGGAACAACCGATATTGAAGCGTTTTTCTTCCGTACGGATGTAACGATCCCGGATGCTTCAAAGGTAACGAAGATATCAGGAAGTGTGATCTATGATGATGCAGCAACCGTATATGTAAATGGTGTGAAGATTGCAGGCTTTGATGATGACAGCATAACAGGCAATCTTCAGTATGGCGGTTCTAATGCCGGCGACCCAAAGACCGGAACAATCAGTACCAGTGATCCGGCAGCACTTGCGGCAGTGAAGGATGGAAAGAATGTTGTAGCAGTAGAGATCCATCAGGGACGCTCATCCAGCTCGGATATTTATTTTGATATGCCGGTTCTTACATTTGAGACGACAGTATCCGTACCGGTATATACACAGAAGAATATCTCCTGGACAGTAGGTAAGGATGTGTCCGAGATCAATGTAACATGGTTTGCAAATGTTAGTGGAGAAGGTACACTTCTGGTTGCTAAGAATTCAGAGGTAAGCGGCAGTGAGATGCCGGCAGATGCAAAGAGCTTCATGGCAAACGGAACTTCTTCCAACAAATCCGGTTACTACAGCTATCAGACAACAGCCACCGGACTGGCGGCAGATACGACATATGCTTATCAGTTGGTAAATGGAGAGACAAAGTCAGAGATCCGTGCCTTTACAACCGGTGGAACAGGCTCTTTCTCATTTGCAGCAGCAGGTGATCCACAGATCGGTGCAAGCGGCAGTTCTGTAAACGATACAGACGGATGGGAGAAGACGCTGAAGCTGATTTCCGGCAACAGTGCATTTGACGGTGTGGACTTCCTGTTATCAGCCGGTGATCAGGTAAATACAGCATCAAATGAAGACCAGTATGACGGATATCTGGAGCATGATACTTTACTTGATCTTCCAACCGCAACAGCGGTAGGTAACCATGATTCCGGTTCTGTGGCGTACGATCAGCATTTTAACAATCCGAATGAAAGCAGCTATGGAACGACAGCAGCAGGCGGAGATTATTATTTTGTATACAATCGTGTATTGTTCCTTGCACTGAACAGTAACAATACATCGACAGCCGAGCATAAGGCATTTATGGAACAGGCAATACAGGCAACAGCAGGTCAGGATATTACATGGAAGGTGGTTGTATTCCATCACTCCATTTATTCCGTAGCAAGCCATTCATTAGAGAGTGGCATATTGACAAGACGAGAGGAACTGGTTCCGGTATTCAAGGATCTTGATATCGATGTGGTTCTTATGGGACATGACCATGTATATTGCAGAACCTATATGATGGATGGGCTTGATCCGATGACAGATGCATCGATCTATGATGATGCTGATTATTCATCGATCACGAATCCAACAGGAATCTTATATGTGACATTAAACTCTGCATCCGGTTCCAAGTTCTACACGATCAAGAATGTAAGCTTCCCATATTCCAGAGTGATGAATCAGGAAAATGTTCCTAACATTTCAAGAGTAGATGTGTCGGACAGCCAGTTCAAGGTAACAACATACAGAACCAGTGATATGAGTGTGGTTGATTCGTTTGCGATCAATAGAAAGCATGTACATAATATGAAGGCAGTATCTGCCGGAGAAGCCACCTGTCTGGATGAAGGCAATATCGCATACTGGTACTGCGATGAATGCGGCAAATATTTCCGTGATGCAGACGGTGGACAGGAAATCACACTTTCTGATACAGTAGTTGCGGCAAAGGGACACAGCTATGGCGCATGGCAGGTTGTAACAGCAGCCACAACATCTGCTACAGGAATAAAGAAGCATGAATGTACTGTTTGTGGAAAGGTAGAGACAGCATCCATCCCGGTTATTCAGGAGACGACAACAGAGAATATGACGACCGAGGAAGGAACGACAGAAAAAGTTACGACCGAGGATGCTACAACTGAGACAACTCAGAAAGGAACAACCGAGGATGCATCGACAGAAGAGGATGGAACAACTGGAGATGTAACAGCAGAGCCAACGACAGAGTTAACCGAAGAGGATACAACCATAGATAAGACAACAGAGGCAATGACAGGAGAAATGGAAGATACAGAATCAACAATATCTTCAGAGACTACTAAAGATATAGGTACAACCGAAGATAAGACCGGTAAAGATGCTAAGCTCGTAAAGACAGGTGATACAACACCGATCATTTATGTAGCTATTATCGGAATCTGTGCATGCTTTGTTGGAGCAGGCTGTGTGTTCGCAAAGAGCAGAAAGAATAAACAGTAAGTGTCAGTTATACAGAAAAATATAAGAATCCCGTTTGGTGTATGCCGGACGGGATTCTTGTGGTATTGTAAGAATGAATCAAATAAAATATGAAAAAAGACTGTTGTTTGAATAATTCAAACAGCAGTTTTTTGTTGTTATAAATTAGTCGCAAAAATGACGCAAATATCGCTTTTGTTATATTGATACTGTCTCTTATACACATCTCCGAGCCCACGAGACGGACTCC